>Ga0129314_1000868_pt1 | contig 26233 bp, 24 predicted proteins | sample O1111metagenome_FD_94431 | JGI IMG/M metagenome (GOLD analysis project Ga0129314, IMG submission 94431) | Orangutan individual fecal microbial communities from fecal samples from Wisconsin, USA - O1111 metagenome | ecosystem: Host-associated > Mammals > Digestive system > Large intestine > Fecal... | reverse complement strand
CCGTTCGCCGCGGCGTATCGGGCGCTGTTTGGCAGCGACGTGTATGGTAAAAAGCTGGGCATTGCCATGACCTCTCCCGATAGCGGGCCGCTGTCTATGAATGTGGGGCTTCTGAGGGTGGAGGACGGCCTCATTCGGCTTTCTGTCGATATCCGCCATCCGGAAACCGCCGCCGCCGATCATATTGCCGAAACGGTGCGCCGCGCAGTAGAGCCCTACGGGTTCACCCTTGCGCCCATCCACCCGGAAAAGAGCGTTTATCAGGATAAAAACGGCCCCGTCATGCAAAGCCTTCTGGCGGCCTACCGGCAGGAGACGGGAGATCTTTCCGCGCCGCTTGCCATCGGCGGCGGAACCTATGCAAAGGCCATGGAGAACATTATCGCTTTCGGCCCTGTGTTTCCCGGCGAGGAATCCCGGGAGCATCAGGCGGACGAATATATCGCCTTGGACAACATAGAGAGGCTGCGCCGTATCTATGCACAGGCGTTCCGGAACCTGCTGGCACTATAAGGATTTATCAAGCATAGCCGCCAAGCTGGCGGCGGCTCAGAGCCGGGAAAAACCGCAGGCAGGGCGTGATTGTCACGCCCTGCCTGCGCCTGACAGAAATGGATTTTGAGAGATTTTGCTTTTTGAGACGCAGGCGGGCTGCCGCCCGCCAAGGCGAAAAGAGCGGAAATCGCCGGAAAGACGCACTGTCAGGCGTGTCTGCCCTTAACACTTACGTATATGGAGGACAATTGAACTTACATCATACAAATGCCGCCCGTTTCTTACGTTTTGGATAGCAATCGCTCTATTTACATTCCAACATATTATGATATACTTAGCTGTACAGCGGCTGCGTTAGCTGCACAGCTGTTGTATCTGGCATCCGGATTGATGAACGGAAAACGATCCCGTCATCGTTCATGCGATAGCAGCTGCGGAATACTCTTTTTATGAAAAAATCCGAACGAATTGGTTTCCTCCAGTCCTAGTTTTCGCCCAAACGGAGTATTCCATGAACGAAACCGCTGCCTATTGCGGCGCAATGCTTTGATGGATTGCTGCGGTTCGTTCGTTAGTTTTTAGTTTTGGAGGCAGCACATGGACTTCAACAGTGAACTGAACCGTCTTACAGAGGGGCTGAAAGAATTCCTCTTTCCCCGCCGCTGTCCCTTTTGCAAAGGGCTGACCGGCGGAAAGCTGGTGTGTGGGACGTGTCATCAGACGCTGCCCGCTTGCAGCACGATACGGCAGGGGGCCGATTTCGGGCGCTGCGCCGCGCCGTTCTACTATGAAGGGCCGATCCGGGACGCGATTCTGGCGTTTAAGTTTAAGGGGAAGCTGGACGGGCTGGACTTTTTCGGTAGCACGATGGCCGCCACCGCCGCTGAGCAGTACAGCGGAGAATTTGACGCGGTGACGTGGGTGCCGGTCAGTAAAAAGCGGCTGAAAAAGCGGGGCTTTGATCAGGTGCGGTATCTGACCGGCAGCCTGTGCGTGGATTGGCATGCAGCGCCGCTGGAAACGCTGCGCAAGGTGACGGACAATCCGCCCCAGTCCGGCATTGCTGATCCCGCGGCGCGGCGCGCCAATGTGCTGGGGGTCTATGAGGCCGTCATGCCGGAGCGCTTCGCCGGGAAGCGGCTGTTGCTGGTGGATGATATCTGCACCACCGGCGCCACGCTGGCCGAGTGTGCCCGTGTGCTGAAAGCCGCCGGCGCGGCGGAGGTCATGTGCCTGACGCTGGCCATGGCGCGGGAGTAAGCGGCGCGGTTTCCGGGTATACTCTACCTGTCGCGCCCAGCAGGATGGCAGGCTGCGCGGCGCTTCGCGTTTCCGTCCCTGTGCAAACGGCTTATCCGGCGGCGTAAGCACCGGCGGGACAGTGAGGGCGCGCTTTTTACAAATCTGTGAATAATTACAACTTGCTCTTGCAAAACGCAAAAGCCCTCGGTATAATACTTAATTGGGAAAAATTCGGCGTATTTGCCGCATACGATAACACAAAAGAAAATAGATGAGGTGCAGCTATGTGTTCTTTGGCGAAAGATATCGGTATCGATCTGGGTACCGCTTCTGTTCTGGTATATATCAAGGGGAAAGGCGTTGTGCTCAACGAGCCGTCGGTGGTGGCGATTGACAAGAATACGGGCCGCCTGCTGAAGGTGGGCGCCGAGGCGCAGGCCATGCTGGGCCGTACCCCCGGCAATATTGTGGCCATCCGCCCCCTGCGTGAGGGCGTGATCTCCGATTACGACATGACCGAGCGGATGCTGAAGGAATTTATTCACAAGGTCTCCGGCGGCTTCCAGCTGTTCAAGCCCCGTGTCATTATCTGCGTGCCCTCCGGCATTACCGAGGTGGAGGAGCGTGCCGTGGTGGATGCCGGTATTCAGGCCGGTGCCCGCCGCGTATATCTCATCGAGGAGCCGGTGGCGGCCGCCATCGGCGCCGGCATTGACATTGCCAAACCCGACGGACATATGGTGGTGGATATCGGCGGCGGCACCACCGATATTGCGGTGATTTCCCTCAGCGGCGTGGTGGAAAGCGCGTCCATCAAGGTGGCCGGCGACCAGTTCAACGAGGCCATCGTCAAGTATATGCGCCGCAAGCACAACGTGCTGGTGGGCGAGCGTACCGCCGAGATGATGAAGATGCGCATCGGCTGCGTGTTCCCCAAGGAGGAGGAGACCTCCATCGATGTAAAGGGCCGCTGCCTGCTGACCGGCCTGCCCAAAACGCTGACGGTGACCTCCACAGAGATGTTGGAGGCCTTTGAAGAGCCGGTGGAGCGGATTCTGGAAACCGTGCACGGCGTGCTGGAGCGTACCCCGCCTGAGCTGGTGGCCGATATCTCCGATAACGGTATTGTGATGACCGGCGGCGGCAGCTTGGTGGACGGCTTCGACAAGCTGATCACAGCGCGTACCGGGATCAATACCGTGGTGGCTGACAGCGCCATCTCCTGCGTGGCCGAGGGTACCGGCAAGAGCCTGGATTCCCTGAACGCCATGACGGACGGCACCGTGAACCTGAGCCGCCGCAAGCAGATGAACTGAAAGACCCTTTGGCAGAGCCGGCAGGCTCTGCCAAAAGAGAACGTATCATGAACCGGGAACGGCCACCGCACGGTGGCCGTTCCTTTTTTGCCATGTACCGTCTTTTTGCCCAAAAGTTTTATGAAAAAACTTTGCTTTATGGCGGAAAGTATAGTATACTGAAGCTACATCATGGTTTCCGTCCCCGCGGATGCGAAAAGCGGCGGGCCATAAAACGGAAGGGAGGGCGACAACTTGGATACACCGTATGCCATTGAAATGCTGCATATCACCAAACGGTTTCCCGGTATCATCGCCAATGACGACATCACCTTACAGGTGAAAAAGGGAGAGATTCACGCGCTGCTGGGCGAAAACGGCGCGGGAAAGTCCACCCTGATGAGCGTGCTGTTCGGCCTGTACCAGCCGGAGGAGGGCACCATCAAGAAGGATGGGGCGGAGGTTTCCATCAAGGACCCCAACGACGCCAACGCGCTGGGCATCGGCATGGTCCACCAGCACTTCAAGCTGGTGGAATGCTTCTCCGTGCTGGACAACATCATCATGGGCGTGGAGCCTACAAAGCATGGCTTCCTGCAAAAGCGTGAGGCGCGCCAACGGGTGCTGGCGCTCAGCGAGAAATATGGTCTGAAGGTGGACCCGGATGCGCTGATCGAGGATATCACCGTGGGTATGCAGCAGCGTACCGAGATCCTGAAGATGCTGTACCGCGATAACGAGATCCTTATTTTTGACGAACCCACCGCCGTGCTGACGCCGCAGGAGATCGACGAGCTGATGGAGATCATGCGCCATCTGGCGTCAGAGGGCAAGAGCATCCTCTTCATCTCCCACAAGCTCAACGAGATCATGGCCGTGGCTGACCGCTGCACCGTGCTGCGCAAGGGCCGGTATGTGGGCACCGTAGAGACAAAGGATACCACCATGGAGCAGCTGTCTGCCATGATGGTGGGCCGCAGCGTCAACTTCCATGTCGAGAAAAAATCGGCCGCCCCCGGCGATGTGGTGCTGGATGTGGAGCATATGACCGTGGCCAGCAAGGCGCATAAGAACAACGCCGTGAAGGATGTGAGCCTGCGGGTACACCGGGGCGAGATCGTCTGCCTCGCCGGGATCGACGGCAATGGCCAGACAGAATTTGTCTACGGGCTGACCGGGCTGGAGCCGCTGAGCGCCGGCAAGATCAGTCTCTGCGGCAAGGATATTACCCATGCCTCTATCCGCAGGCGGAATGTCATGGGCATGTCCCATATTCCGGAGGATCGGCATAAGCACGGTCTGGTGCTGGACTATACGCTGGAGGATAATCTGGTGCTCCAGCGGTACTTCGAGCCGGAGTTCACCGACAAGGCCGGCTTCCTCCGCCGGGACAACATCCGCAAGTATGCGGAAAAGCTCATCGAGCAGTACGATGTCCGCAGCGGACAGGGGCCTGTGACCATTGCCCGCAGTATGTCCGGCGGCAACCAGCAAAAGGCCATCGTGGCCCGCGAGATCGACAAGGACCCCGAGCTGCTGGTGGCGGTTCAGCCCACCCGCGGTCTGGATGTGGGTGCCATCGAGTATATCCACAAGCAGCTGGTGGCCGAGCGAGACAAGGGTAAAGCGGTGCTGCTGGTGTCTCTGGAGCTGGACGAGGTGATGGACGTGCCTGACCGTATCCTTGTCATGTACGAGGGGGAGATCGTGGGCGAGCTGGATCCCAAGACCACCACTCAGGAGGAGCTGGGCCTGTACATGGCCGGCGCCAAGAGAGATGAGGTGACGGTATGAAAAAGAATATCCTGAAGAATAGCGGGGTGCAGTCCCTGCTGGCGTCTCTGGCCTGCGTGGTGCTGGGTATGTTCATCGGCTACATCGTGCTGCTGTTCATCAACCCGGACGGCGCCGGCGAGGCCATCGCCACCGTCATGAAGAACTTCCTGACCTACAGCCGTGCGGACACGCAGGCGAAATATCTGGGCAATACACTGGTCAAGACCGCGCCGCTGCTGATGTGCGCGCTGGCTATCCTGTTCGCCTATAAGGTGGGATTGTTCAACATCGGCGCCGCCGGCCAGTACTGCGCCGGCGCGGCCCTGAGCCTGTACGCCGCACTGGCGTGGGGCTGGAGCTGGCTGCCCTGCATGCTGCTGGCCATGGCGGGCGGCGCGCTGCTGGGTACCGTTTCCGGCCTGCTGAAATCCTACTGCAACGTCAACGAGGTTATCTCCGGCATCATGCTCAACTGGATCGTCCTCTACCTGACCAATATGCTCCTGACAAACGTCAAGGAGGTAGCCAGCCCCTATACCGTGGTGCTGGCGGACACCAACCCCCGTGCGCTGCTGCCCTCTCTGGGGCTGGGCGCTCTGTTCAACGACAACAAGTATGTGGGCCTTGCGCTGCCGCTGTCCGTGGTCATCGCCGTCCTTGTCTGGGTGGTGCTGGAAAAGACCCGCTTCGGCTACGAGCTGCGGGCCACCGGCAACAATAAGAACGCCGCCAAGTATTGCGGCATGGCGGAAAAGCGCAACATCATCCTGACGCTGGCCATCTCCGGCGCACTGGCGGCGCTGGGCGCGTCCATGTTCTACCTCACCGGCTATGAACAGTGGCAGTGCACCGCCTCCTCCGTGCCCGGCATGGGCTTCAGCGGCATCGCCGCCGCATTCCTTGGCGGCCTGCACCCCATCGGCACCATTCTGGCGTCCTTCTTCATCCAGCATATCACCGCCGGCGGCGCCTATGTGGATAAAACCATGTACTGCGCCCAGATCTCCGACCTGATTGCCGCCGTGATCATCTACCTGTGCGGCTTTGTACTGTTTATGAAGTATGCCATGAACCGCGCCATTGACCGGCGCGAGGAGCGGGCCATTCACAAGGCAAAGGAGCGCTCTGCTGCACAAGCGGATGCATCTGATGAGAAGGGAGGCGATCGGTAATGGTACTGCTGATGCAATATACATTGATCTTCGCCTCCGTGCTGATCCTTGTGGCGCTGGGCGGCTGCTTCTCCGAGCATTCCGGCGTCATCAATCTGGGTCTGGAGGGCGTTATGATCATGGGCGCGCTGGGCGGCGCGCTGGCCATGCGCTACATGCCTGCCTCCGCCTCTGCCTTTTCCATGATCGTGGTGGTGCTGCTCTCTGCCGCCGTGCTGGGCACAATTTATTCCAGCCTGCTGGCGGTGGCCTGCATCAACTTCAAGGCGGATCAGACCATTGTGGGTACGGCGCTGAACATGCTGGGTACTGCCGGCGCCACCGTGATTGTCAAGGCCATCAACACCGCCTCCAACCCCGACGACGTGTCCTCCATTATCCAGTATGCCGGCGCCAAAAAGGCGTTCTCGGTGAATATCGGCTCTTTCGAGTTCAGCTGGTTTATGCTGGTAACGCTGCTGCTGCTGATTGCCGCCTATGTGGTGCTCTATAAAACCCGTTTTGGCCTGCGGCTGATGGCTTGCGGCGAGCATCCGCAGGCGGCGGACTCTGTGGGTATCAACGTCTACAAGATGCGCTGGGCCGGCGTGCTGATTTCCGGTATGCTGGGCGGCCTTGGCGGCATCGTGTTTATTACTGCCGGCGTGTCCGAGTGGCGGTTTGAATACGGCGTGGCCGGCTTCGGTTTTCTGGCGCTGGCCGTCATGATCTTCGGCCAGTGGAAGCCCACCCGCATTGCGCTGGCGGCGCTGCTGTTCGGACTGTTCCGCGCACTGTCCAATGTGTACGCCGGGTTCGAATTCCTAAAGGCCATGAACATCCCCAGCCCCGTGTACAACATGATGCCCTATGTGATCTCTCTGGTGGTGCTGGCCTTCACGTCCAAGAAGTCCCGTGCCCCCAAGGCGGAAGGTATCCCCTACGACAAGGGCCAGCGCTGAGCGGCTCTCATAAAAATAAGCGGAAGCCTCCTCCCCGGAGGCTTCCGCTTATTTTTGATGAAAGGGTATGCTGCCCACGGCAGGCGGCGTTTTCCGGTAAAGCAAAAAAGAGGAATGACTTGCGTCATTCCTCTTTTGATTCAGCTGCGCAGATTTTGCGCAGATGCTTTTCAGGTGTACTGGCGCAGACCCTCGGTTGCCAGATCCTCGTCGGCGCTGATGGTAACGGTGAACTTCACATCGTTGCTGCCGCTGAAACGATCCAGCCAGCCCAGGAAATTCTCCACCGCCTGCAAATCCTTGTCCCCGGCAATCTTGCACAGGTTATCCACAAACACATGAGAAATATCGTAATTGCCGGCATACAGGCCGCAGATGAAGCCGCGCAGGCATTCGTAATTATTCACGTTATACTCGCTGGCGTTGACCAGACGCACATTGTAGCTGACGTCATAGGTCATGTCGGCGCTGGGCTCGATGCATACAACGCTGCCGCTTTCGTTTTCAACGGCAGAATGGATCAGCTCGATCAACTGTTTCGTCTTACCTGCACCGTTGGAACCCATAATCAATCTAACCATAAGAAATCACTCCTTTATCCAAAGTGGAGATGGGGATACTCCTATTTACAGAATAGCATATCCGCATCAAAAATGCAACGAAAAAAACCGTAAATTCGTAAGGAGTTTCAACGCCCCTCAACGCCCCAGCTTCTTGAGCAGCGTGGCGCGCAGCTCCTCATAACCGGGCTTGCCCAGCAGGGCGAACATGTTTTTCTTATAGGCCTCAACGCCGGGCTGGTCAAAGGGATTCACGTCCAGCAGATACCCGCTCAGTCCGCAGGCATACTCGAAGAAATAGATCAGCGCGCCAAGGATGTGGGCGTTGCTGCTGTCAGTTTCGATGATGATGTTGGGCACGCCGCCCTCAACGTGAGCCAGCAGCGTACCGTCCATGGCCTGACGGGCGATGAAATCCATGGACTTGCCCGCAAGGAAATTCAATCCATCGCCGTTGGCCGCGTCAAAGGGCACCTGCTGCTGATGGGCGGAGGGGCCGAAGCGCACCACGGTTTCAAACAGATGCCGCTCGCCCTGCTGGATATACTGGCCCATGGAGTGCAGATCGGCGGTGAACTCGACGCTGGCGGGGAACAAGCCCTTGTTCTCCTTGCCCTCGCTCTCGCCGTACAGCTGCTTCCACCACTCGGCCATGAAGCGGAAGGCCGGCTCATAGGCGGCCAGGATCTCGATCTTGCGGCCCATGCGGTACAGCTCATACCGTGCGCCGGCGTATTGCCACGCGGGATTGTCCGCCATTTCGCCGGCTGCGCAGGTCTCCATCATCTCTGCCGCGCCGTCCATCAGCGCGTCGATGTCGATACCGGCGGCAGCGATGGGCAGCAGGCCCACGGCCGTCAGCACGCTGTAGCGCCCGCCGATATTGTCGGGCACCACAAAGGTCTCGTAACCGTTGGCGTCCGCCAGAGATTTCAGCGCGCCCTTGTGCGCGTCGGTGGTGGCATAGATCCGCCGCGCCGCGCCCTCCTTGCCGTAGCGCTGCTCCAGCAGCTCCCGGAAAAAGCGGAAGGCCACGGCAGGCTCGGTGGTGGTGCCGGATTTGGAGATCACGTTAACGGAGAAGTCCACATCCGCCACCAGCTCCATCACCTCCGTCAGCGCTTCGCTGCTCAGGCCGTTGCCGATAAAGTAGATGTTGGGCGTTGCCTTCTTTTTCAGGTTATAGTTGGGCGAGCACAGGCACTCGATCACGCCGCGCGCCCCCAGATAAGAGCCGCCGATACCAATGACCACCAGCGCCTGAGAATCCTGCTGGATCCGCTTTGCCGCAGTCTTGATCCGATCATATTCCTGCCGGTCATAGTTCCGGGGCAGGTGTACCCAGCCGGTAAACTCGCCGCCCAGACCGTCGCCCTGCTGCAAATGGGTGTGGGCAATGCGCAGCCGGGGAGCCAGTGCCGCCTCATAGGGCAGACGCAGAAAGCTCTGGATATTGGTAAGGTCAACCTTGATCATCGTATATGCCTCCTAAGTAGATCTGACAGGTATCTGGTTTTGATCACACTATCTTGTAAAGATTAATGATACATTGCCGCAAGGGAAAATACAAGGGGAACTTTGCATTCAGCTGCAAAAAAGAGCCATGCGCAGCATTTGTACCGCCGTTTGCCCCCAGGAAAGCCGTGCCACATCCTCGCCTGCCACAACGGGAATCGTCAAAAGCTCCTCCCCGTCGCGCCGGACGCTCAGCGTTCCCAGCGTCTGGCCTGCCTGCACCGGGGCACAGACCTGTTCCGGCAGCGTCAGCGTTTGCGTCAGGCCGGAGGCATGGCTTTTTTCCAGCAGCAGGGTGCGGCCTTCCTCCGGCAGCGCGGTGGTCACCGTGTCCGCGCTGCCCAGCGTGACGGGCAGGGCGGGCAGCGGCTCTTCCGGCGCAAGCGTCAGCAGCGTATAGACGGAAAACCCATAATTGAGCAGCGCTTTGGCGTCCGTATTCCGGCTCTCGGCGGTGGCGCCCTTCATCACCACGGCGATCAGCTCCATGCCCTCCCGCTCCGCCGTGGCGCTGATGCAGTATCCGGCCTCCTGTGTAAAGCCGGTTTTCAGTCCCGTGGCCCCGTCATAGAACCGAATCAGCTTGTTGGTGTTGTTCAGGCCGAAGGTGCCGTTTCGGAGAGTGTCCATCCAGATGGTGGTATAGGTGCGGATCTGCGGGTGGTACGCCAGCAGCTGGCGGCTCATCAGGGCAATGTCGTAGGCGGAGGTAACGTGTCCCTCTGCCGTCAGGCCGGTACAGTTGACAAAATGGGTGTCCTTCATGCCCAGCTCCCGGGCGCGGTTGTTCATCTGCTCTACAAACAGCTCCGTCGCACCTGCCACATGCTCCGCCAGCGCCACCGCCGCATCGTTGCCGGAGGACACGCACACGGCCTTGAGCAGATCGTCCACTGTGATCCGCTCACCCTCCGCCAGAAAAACCTGACTGCCGCCCATTCCGGCGGCATAGGCGCTGACAGTCACCACGTCCTCCGGCGCAATGCGACCGCTGTCAATGGCCTCCATGGTCAGCAGCATCGTCATGATTTTGGTGACGCTGGCCGGCGGCAACGCATCATGCTCATTCTGCGCATAAAGGATCTCGCCGGTCGTTTTTTCCATCAGCAGCGCGGCGTGGGATGTCAGGGCCAATTCCGCGCCCTGACACGGCACCGCCATACACCCCATCAGCAGCGCCGCCGCCATAAGACCTGCCATCCGCTTCATCATCGTATGCCTCCCTTTCTTTTCTGCTGCTATGATATGCCGCAGCGGCAGAGCCTATGCCCCGCGTTCCGCTGCCGCGCAAAGGGAGTACCTTTCCCGCTGCAAAGAAGGGCGCAGATCCGTGAATCGGACCTGCGCCTTTTCTGCCAGTATGGTGCTTATCCCTCATTCGGAGCTGCCGTCCTCCGGAATGAGCGTATATCCGTTGATGCCCCGCAGGCTTTCGATGATGGCCTGCTTGTCAGTGGCATAGCTTTCGGCAAGGACGAGAGCCTCCTTGGCAATCTTGTCGGTGTTGCCCGCAATTGCTTCGCAATCCCGCGCCGTAATATATCTGACGTCGTCTCCGGACACAAGGCGGCCCACCGCTACTGCGCCCGGATAGTCCTCTGTCGTGTAGTAGCTGCCGTTATCGATAATAAAGAACATGAGCTGGCCGCCGCCGATTTTATCAACGCTGAAGCTTGCCCCATACTCTGAATAATCCGCAGTAACAACGCCCACCCAGCTTTCCGGCAGCGTAATTTCATAGGCTCCGTCGCCAAAGGCAGTGCTTTCTATTTTTCCAGAGGTGATCAGCTCGCTGACGGCTCTGGTAAAATCCGTGTAACAAGGGGGGAAGTGATTGGTTCCGCTGAGGCTGATTTCCGTTTCGTCTGCCAGAACGGCACAAAAGCGCAGGGAGCTTCCGTCCAGAACATCCGGCGAGTTGTCGTCGCGGAAGTCTGCCCATTGGGCCACTCCATACTGCCCGAACAGCGCGCACAGCGCCTGATAGAGCGCCTCGTCCCCGTCAAATTCGCGGACGGTCTGGCGAAATTCCACATAGTCGCGCTCCTCGTTGTCCCACATGCTCGAGCGGATGTAATACGCCAGATGGACGCCGTTTTCCGTCCTGTATCCTTCGTATACACGATCCTCCGCGGACATGCCGGATTCTTCGCAGCAAAAGCTTTTGAATTCCATTGGCGCACCTCCGTTGTTGTCATCCCCGTTGTTGTGATCGGTTTTTATCATGGACGAGCAGCCGGAAAAAACCAGCAGGGAGATGGATACAAGCGCGAAACAGATCAGAAGCCTTTTCATAATGACGTCCCCTTCCTCCGTGTCACTGGAATACGTTCGGCCTTCAGCGCCGGATTATACTATTATTATCATGGGGTATGCGGCCGTTTTTGTCAAGCGCCAACTTGTGGGCAAAGCATCTGGTTTTCCGCCTCCACCACGCGCAGAGCGGATTGACTTTGCCTGCTGCGGCCACTATAATAGGGGCGGATAGAGTAACCTTTTCAGGATGGACTGTGATGAATAAAGACTTGACTGCGGGGCCTGTGATGGGCGCCATGCTGCGCTTTGCCATCCCCATGATTCTGGGGGATCTGCTGCAGCAGTGCTATAATATTGCCGATACGCTGATCGTGGGCCGGTATCTGGGGCGTGACGCGCTGGCCGCCGTCGGCTCCTCGTTTACGCTGATGACCTTTCTGACCTCGATCCTGCTGGGCCTTTGCATGGGCAGCGGGGCTCTTTTTTCCATCCGCTTCGGCCAGCGGAATGAATCCGCCCTGCGGGAGAGCGCGTGCGCCTCCTTTGTGCTGATTGCGGCCGCGGCACTGGTGCTCAATGTGCTGGCGTTCGTCTGCCTTGACTGGCTCTGCGTGTTCCTCCGCGTTCCCGCGGAGGTCTGGGGCGGTATGCGGGCATATCTGGCCATTATTTTTCGGGGCATTCTTGCCACATTTCTATATAATTATTTTGCCTGCTACCTGCGGGCGGTGGGCAACTCCGTGGTGCCGCTGGTGTTTCTGGCGGTCTCAGCCGTGCTGAACATCCTGCTGGATCTGTGGTTTGTTCTGGGGCTGGGCCGCGGCGTGGCCGGCGCGGCGGAGGCAACGGTGATCGCCCAGTATGTCGCGGGCCTTGGCATCGCCCTCTATGCGCTGGCGCGTTGTCCGCAGGTGCGGGCCATTGGGGCGCTGCGGTGTCTGCGCTGGCGGCGCATCCGCGAGATCGGCACCTTTTCCATCCTGACCTGCGTGCAGCAGTCCGTTATGAATCTGGGCATCCTCATGGTGCAGGGACTGGTCAACAGCTTTGGCCCGGTGGTCATGGCGGCCTTTGCCGCAGCGGTAAAGATCGACGCCTTTGCCTATATGCCGGTGCAGGATTTTGGCAACGCATTTTCCACCTTCATCGCCCAGAACTATGGCGCCCGACAGGAGCAGCGCATCCGTGCCGGACTGAAAGGTGCCGTCTGGGCGGCTGCCCTGTTCTGCGCAGCGGTTTCCGCGCTGGTGTTCCTGCTTGCCCGGCCGCTGATGGGGCTGTTTGTGGACGCGGGCGAGACGGAAATTATCCGCGAAGGCGTCCGTTATCTGCGGATCGAGGGCGCGTTCTACTGCGGCATCGGCTGCCTGTTCCTGCTGTACGGTCTGTACCGGGCGCTGGGTAAGCCGGGCATGAGCGTCGTGCTCACGGTGATCTCTCTGGGCACCCGTGTGGCGCTGGCCTACCTGTTGTCGGCCATTCCGGCCATCGGCGTGGTGGGGATCTGGTGCTCGGTGCCGATCGGTTGGTTTTTGGCGGATCTGGCGGGGCTGACCTACTATGTCCGGCGGAGGGATCGCTTGCTCTCTTGGAAAAAGCCGGAGGTGTAAGCGCCTTGCATGAAAGCGCCTTACGCCTTATATGAAAGCGCCTTATCTGCGAAAAAAAGCAGGAGCGGCCCGAATACCGGGTGGTCGTAAAATCGAAAAGACCAGAGATTACACGGTCATGTCCAACTACCATCTGCGGGATATGTCGCCGTGGCTAACTCTTCAAGGGCGTTACTTTCCTTATTAGGCTTTTTCACCAATGGATTAAAATCAGATGCGCACATGATGAATTCCGTATTATCAGCATCCGCCAACTGATTCCGTGTCACGGAGCATAGCTGCGTCTGCAATGCAAGATATGGAAGCTTTAGGATGTCACTATTTCAGAAACTTTTTGCGTCAAAAGCAAATCCATACTCTTTTGCGGCACATTTCAACAGTTCAACCTTCTCTTCTTCCCTCAGATCTTTAATCTCGACGGGATGTAGGGAAAACGCCTTAAAATAATCCGGCTCCTGCGCTTTTTCGTGTTGAGCCCAACTCCGCTGTAGTAATATAGATGTTTTTCCGCGACTCAGCAGTCGAAACGATTCTTCTTGCGGTATCCTCCATCGGAAACCGTCACCCAAGCGGGCTGCACCATGTCCTCTCACTGCGGCCACGGCACACTGGGCGTGCTGTTTTTGCGGCAGGGGTTTCGATAACTATTGAAAAGCCATGACCTCCGGCTCAATGAGGGGAGGTCATGGCTTTCTATATGTCTACAGCAAAGAAAAGCCTTCTTACTTATGGAATCCCACAAAGAGAATGGTTCAGGACGGCCGCTCCACAAGATAGTTTCATTTTCCAATAGCATCTGCGATACGCACTCGGGAATTTTCATATTTTTTCTCCTTATCATTGTGTGATGGTATGATTGTATGTGTTGCTCTGCGGAGAAGCGGAGAATGCAGACGAACCAACTACTTCTCACAGTTTTCATAACTGTGGAAGATGGCGTGCTGGGTAAATATAGTGCACTGCTGTGCATTTTTGCGATTTCTGTGGGGGCTAGTTGCCTGTGCCCATTGCTTATTCAACTGCGTGGCATCACTTTTTAAAAGCAGATTATGCGGCCATCGGAATGTTTTTTCTGTTGGGAGTTGCCCAACTTGCCGTAGGTATGCTGGTCTCTGCCCTGACGATCAGCCAACTCGTTGCGGAGCGTCCTTTGCTGTCTCGCTTCTATTGTGTCTGTGGGATCTTTGATTGGCATGATAGTTGCCTTGCTGCTGCTGCCTGTGCTCTTTTACGCTATCTCCAGAAACAAGGGATTGGCCGTTGGCTTGCTTATTAGAGGAAGTATCATGGTGAGTGAGGGTATTTCCTGAATGGAAGTAGCTTTGCGGAGCTCCTTCCGAACATTTTGAAACTGTTTTCGCTGCACACGGCGTTCCACATAGCAGCAACTGAACATATTTTGACATCCGTGGTGCGATTCTGTATCTTTCTGAAATCACCCTGTCGGTTATGCTGGCTGTGACAACTATTCGCTGCAGGCGCTGGAACTGAAAAGGGAGACGAATCTATGAAAAAGAAGATTTCTGCGCAGACTATGACTGCCTCGGCAGTAGAGGTATCCGTTCTTCCGGTAATTGTCCTAAAGATACTGGCGAATCGGTTGCCAGATCGCTTTTCCCGCCTTGATCTGACAAGCTCTGGAATATATGGCATCTGAATTTTGGTATCTTTGTTGACGCACAGTTTGTTGTAGCAATCTACGTCAAGACAGTCCCGCGAGGTTGCTTGCCCGAGAATGAGATAGAACATCTTTAGAAACCCTTCCGTATAACGAAATGAAAAACCGCTTGATACCGCGATTCCCATAGGACGCGAAGCGGCCTGCCCGTCGGCGAGACGATGAAATGGCCCGCGACGAGGTCCGCCACGGCAAGGCCTTTGAGGGTCTGCTGAACCGCTACTTCGGCAAGTAAAATGCAAAAAAAGAAGGACCGCTTCAGCGGTCCTTCTTTTTTGCCTGCATACCGTCTTGTTTCCACTGAGGAAACCGGTATCCGGGATATCTGTCTTTACTGTGTGCGCAATTTGTTCTTTTTATGAAAAACCACAAAAAATAGGGAAATAATTCTCCCAAAAAAATGGTGAAAATTCCATATCCCTTGTTGACAAGGGAACAATACTTTGTTAAGGTAATGACAATGATGAAGGTGGGAGGAACCGTCATCTGGAAAGCAATGCCCTGAAACAACAAAGCAGGTTGCTCGCCGCACAGCGGTGACGCAGCAAAAAAACCGTTAGGAGGATTACAAATTGAAAGATTGGGATCGTTTAATCACGGTGGAACAGATGGAAGCTGCCACGGCCGCGCTGCTGGAAAACGGCGTCAAGGTCGGTGCAGATTCCTGGCAACAACGCGCAAAGAACCAGACCCCTCACTGCGGTTTCGGTGAAGCCGGAACCTGCTGCCGTATTTGCTCCATGGGCCCCTGCCGCATCACCCCCAAGGCCCCCCGCGGCATCTGCGGCTGCGACGTACACGGCATTGTTGGCCGAAATTACCTGCGTTTCACCGCCGGTGGCTCCGCCACCCACTCCGACCATGGTCGTGAGATCATGCACACCCTGTACCAGACCCGCGAGGGCGGCAACTATCAGGTCAAGGATCCTGAGAAGCTGATCCGCATCGCCAAGGAGTGGGGTGTGGAAACCGAGGGCAAGGACATCTATGACCTGGCCCATGAGGTCGCCGAGATCGGCCTGCTGGAATACGGCAAGCCCTTCGGCGTGCAGCGTTTCCTCAAACGCGCGCCCGAGCATACCCAGAAGCTGTGGAATGAGGCCGGCATCGAGCCTCGCGCCATTGACCGCGAGGTGTCTCAGTCGCTGCATATGACCCATATGGGCTGTTCCTCTCTGCCGGAGGCACTGATCCGTCAGTCCCTGCGTGCCGGCTTGTCTGACGGCTGGGGCGGCTCCATGATGGGTACCGAGTTCTCCGATGTTATGTTCGGTACCCCCAAGCCCATCAATACCACCGCCAACATCGGCGTGATGGAGAAGGACAATGTCAACATTATTGTGCATGGCCATGATCCCTCCCTGTCCGAGATGATCGTGTTCTACGCCAATGACCCGGAGATGATTGCCTACGCCAAGGAGAACGGCGCCAAGGGCATCACCGTGGCCGGCGTGTGCTGCACCAGCAACGAGGTTACCATGCGCCACGGCATTCCCATGGCCGGCAACTTCCTGAGTCAGGAGAACGTGGTGCTGACCGGCGCCTGCGAGGCCATCGTGGTGGACGTGCAGTGCATCTTCCCGGCACTGGGCCCCCTGAGCAAGTGCTTCCACACCAAGTTTATCACCACCTCGCCCGTTGCCCGCATTCCCGACTCTGATTTTATCGAGTTCCATGCCGAGAGCGCCGGCGAGAATGCCAAGAACATCGTCAAAACCGCCATCGAAAACTTCAAAAACCGCCGTCCCGAGCTGGTCAATATCCCCGATCTGAAGACCAAGGCCCGCGTGGGCTATTCTGTCGAGGCCATCAAAAAAGAGCTGGACGGCGTGTGCAACTCCCATGTGGATACATACGGCACCACCAAGCCCTTGATCGACTGTGTCAAGTCCGGCGTGCTGCGCGGCGCCGTTGCCATGGTAGGCTGCAATAACCCCAAGGTCCGCCCCGACACCGCCCATATCGAGCTGATGAAGAAGCTGCTGAAGAACGATATCATCGTGATCCTCTCCGGCTGCTCGGCGCAGGCTGCCGCCAAGGCCGGCCTGATGGACCCTGAAGCCAAGGAATACTGCGGCGAGGGCCTCAAGCGCGTGTGCGAGCTGGTGGGCATTCCCCCTGTTCTGCACATGGGTTCCTGCGTGGATATCTCCCGTATGATGCTGCTTGCCTCCGACATCGCCAAGGATTGGGGCATCAACATTTCCCAGATCCCCCTGTGCGGCTGCGCGCCCGAGTGGATGAGCGAAAAGGCCGTCTCCATCGGCAACTATGTTGTCGCCACCGGCATCGACACCTATCTGGGCGTGGATCCCTATACCAAGGGTTCCAGCGAAGTGGTGGAACTGCTGCAGGGCGAGCACGGCGTCAAGGATTGGGTCGAGGCCCGCTTCATCGTTGACACCGATATTGAGAGTCTGGGCGACAAGATGATCGCCGGTATCGAGGCCAAGCGTGCCGCGCTGGGCATCTGATCATATCTCAAATAGGAAAGGCCGAAGGAATGAAAGTTGCCATTACCGGAAAAGGCGGCGTGGGAAAAACGACGCTCTCCTCCACGCTGGCCCGCCTGTACGCCGATGAAGGGCGTACCGTGCTGGCCGCCGACGTGGATCCGGATGCCAATCTGGGATTGGCGCTGGGTCTGACGGAGGAGGAGGTCAACTCCATCACCCCCATTTCCAAAATGCGTCAGTTGGTAGAAGAGCGCACCGGCGCCACCTATACCAATAAATTCTTCAAACTGAACCCACAGGTCAGTGATATTCCGGATAAATTTGCCCGCGATATCAACGGCGTCAAGCTGCTGGTGATGGGCACGGTAGAGACTGGCGGCGGCGGCTGTGTCTGTCCCGAGCATGTGATGCTCAAGTCGATCCTCTCTGCACTGGTGTTCCGTAAAGATGACGTGGTCATCATGGATATGGAGGCGGGCCTTGAGCATCTGGGCCGGGGTACCGCCGGGTGCATGGATCGCTTCATCGTGGTCATCGAGCCGGGTGCCCGCAGTGTGCAGACCTATGAAAAGGTCAGGCAGCTGGCGGCGGATCTGGGCGTGACCCGTGTGGATGTGGTTGCCAACAAGATTCGGGACGACGCGGATCGTGCATTTGTCCGCTCCCGCATCCCCGAGGAGAACCTGCTGGGCTTTATCAGCTACGATGCCGAGGTCATCGACGCTGACCGGCGCGGTCTTTCTCCTTACGATGTAAGCCCCCGGGCCGTGGAGGAGATCCGGGCCATCAAGGCGCGCATCGATGAAACATGAATATTGAAAGGATGAAATAGATCAATGGGATTATTTGACAGAGTATTCAGAGGCTCCGACGAGATGTTTGCCAAGGCGGAGGCAGAGATCAACGCCGTCGTTGCCGAACTGGGCGAGTCCGCACCCATGAAGATGCCGGACACGGCCTACTACCTGTCCTGCATTTATGCCTATCTGGGCAAAAAGGTCACCACGCTGCTTGAGCTGCGCGATACCCTGAACGATGTAAAGGCCATGATGACCCGCGAGCAGAAGACCAAGGATATCTTCACCTCCGGTGTTGGCACGGCCATCGCCGCCGAGATGATCGAGGCGTGCAAGTATGCCCGCAACCCCGATCCCTATGCCGGCACCAAATACCACGGCCACTTCACGGATGCCGAGGTGCGCACGCTGGGCGTTCCGCTGGTCACCCGGGATATCCCCGGCTTTGTGGTCATGATCGGCCCCGCCCCCACCAAGGAGGAGGCACTGGAGACCGTCAAGGGCTATCAGTCCCGCGGTATCTTCGTGTTCCTGATCGGCGGCATCATCGACCAGCTGCTGGCGTGCGGCATGACCATGAACTTTGATGTCCGCGTTGTGCCCGTGGGCGAGGATATCTGGTCTGTGGGTCACATCATCTCGCTGGTGGTCCGCGCCGCCTTCATCTTCGGCGCTGTCCAGCCCGGCGATTATGACGGCCATATCGACTACTCCTTCCATCGCATCTTCGCCTTTGTCAACGCCTATGCCCCCGTGCCCGATATCACCGTGGCCTGCGGTGCCGGCGCCATTCAGCTGGGCTTCCCCGTCATCACCAACGATACCCACGATATGTGGTCCGTGCCCAAGTCCCTCATTATCAACGAGAATACCAGAGACTGGATCGAGACCTCTCTGGAGGCCCGCGATATCAAGATCAAGGTCACCAATATCGATATCCCCGTGGCCTTCTCCAACGCCTTCGAGGGCGAGATCATCCGCAAGAGCGACACGCAGATTGAGATTGACGGTTCTCGCGTGGACTGCTGCGAGTTCTGCCGCACCGAGGAGCTTCAGAATATTGAGGATCACGCCATCATTCTCGATGGCCCCGACTTCGATGCCTTCGAGCCCGGTTCCAAGATCTGCCTGACCATCACGCTGGAGGTGGGCGGCAAGTCCTGGCAGACCGATTTCGAGCCGGTCGTGGAGCGTAAGTTCCATAACTTCCTCAACTGCATCGAGGGCGTGATGCATACCGGCCAGCGCGACATGATCCGCGTCCGTGTGTCCAAGTCCGCATTTGACGCCGGCTTCCGCGCCCGCCATCTGGGCGAGGTGCTGTACGCCAAGGTCAAGGGCGAGTACGAGAGCGTGGTGGATAAGTGTCAGGTTCGTATCTGCACCCGGCCCGAGGGCTGTAAGGAGATCCGTGCCAAGGCCAACGAGGCGTTTGTGGCCCGTGACGCCCGCTTGAAGTCCATGACCGACGAATCTGTGGATAAGTTCTATACCTGCATCCTGTGTCAGGCCTTCTCCCCCAGCCACGTCTGCATCGTGACGCCTGAGCGTCTGGGCCTGTGCGGCGCCGTGTCCTGGCTGGATGCCAAGGCCACCAATGAGCTGGATCCCAACGGCCCGTGCCAGATCGTTCCCAAGACCCGCTGCACCGATGAGCGTCTGGGCGCCTACGATGATGTCAATGAGGCTGTCTGCAAGTATTCTCACGGCGCGCTGGAGCGTGTGACGCTGTATTCCATTCTGGAGGATCCCATGACCTCCTGCGGCTGCTTCGAGTGCATCTGCGGCATCGAGCCTATGTCCAACGGCGTGGTCATCACCAACCGCGAGCATGTGGGCATGACGCCTCTGGGCATGAGCTTCTCCGAGATGGCCTCCATGACCGGCGGCGGCGTCCAGACCCCCGGCTTCATGGGCCACGGCAAGCAGTTCATCGCCTCCAAGAAGTTCCTGGCCGCCGAGGGCGGCATGGGCCGCATCGTGTGGCTGCCCAAGGAGCTGAAAGAGCAGATGGCGGATCGCATCAACGCTACCGCCAAGGAGCTGTACGGCATTGAGAACTTTACCTCCATGATCGCCGATGAGACCGTCACCACCGACATGGAAGAGCTGTATACCTTCCTGACCGAGGTGGGCCACCCTGTTCTGGAGATGGAACCCCTTATGTAAGAGCGCCTTATAAAAGCAAAAACCGGCCCCGGACGAAAAGTCCGGGGCCGGTTTTTTCTGCCGGCTGCCGCTGCGGTCCTGTGTGAACCGCAGCCGGGCGGTATATGTACCAAAGCGGGCGGTATATGTACCCCAAATGGGCGGTATATGTACCGTTTTCACCCTTTAAAATAATGCCCTTACCCGGTTTTCCGTCGCGGTCAGAACGGCGTTCGTGCGCTCGCCCAGTGTTTCCCGCAGCCATTTTTCCTCAGAAAATGTCCCCTCCACATGGGGCACGCGAAATGCCCCGGCATCACAGCCCAGTCCCACATAACCGCCCAGGGAAGCCACTTTCCGGATGTTTTCCTGTGCCGTGTGCAGGATCTGCAAGAGCACCGCATCGTCATAGCGGCTGCTGCCCAGCAGATTGCCGATGGTGGACAGCGTAGGGATCCATACCGTGCCGCCCTCCGCCAGCGCCCGGCAGGCCCCGTCATCCAGATAGGCGCCGTGCTCAATGCTGTCCGCGCCGGCCGCCACCGCGTTTTTCACGGCCTGTGCCCCGTTGCAGTGGGCCATGACGGCAAAGCCCATATCGTGGGCGGCGGCGATCAGGTCACCCATCTCTGCCGCCGTCAGCGGCGGTTCTGTCAGCTTGCCGCAGACGGAGAAATCCATCAGCCCGGAGACCATCAGCTTGATAAAATCCGCACCGGACGCCTTTGCCTCCTTCAGCAGCGCCTGATAGTCGCTCAAGCTGTCCCAGTTCCGGCCGATAAAGCCGCCGTAGTGGCCTTTTTTGCAGATGGGAAAGGCAGGGGTGCGGTAGGTAATGCCGTACTCCGCTGCCAACGTCTTGGCCCGCAGGCACACACCGAACCGGTCACCGCCATCCCGGAGATATGTGATGCCGGCCGCCTGATAGGCGCTCAAACGGCGGCGGATGAGGGTGTCATCCGGGTGGGGCCGGTGGGCGGCAATGGCATCGCGCCAATACACGCCATCCAGCAGCATGTGAATGTGCAGCTCAGCAAACATGGGGGCCTCCTTTGCAAACGGACGCGGATGATTCCTATACGGCGATCATTTCGGAAAAGGCAAAAGCGGCAGGGAGCCTGCCGCTTTTGTGGTCAATCGGTTTCGTTTACGGCGCGGATCACATCACCCAGCAGGTACAAAGAACCGTAGCACAGCACCGTTCCGCCTTTTCCCGCATGGCTGATGGCCAGACGTACCCCCTCTGCCACCGATTCACATGCGCTGACCGGCTTTCCGAAGCTGGCAAGATAGCCTGCCAGCTCCTGCACTGTCAGTGCCCGGGGATTATCCGGGGTTACGGCGATAAATTCCGCCGCGTGTTCCGCCACGCTGCGATACATGCAATGATAATCTTTATCGCGCAGTACGCCGGTCAGCACCGTCAGGGGACGGTCCGGCAGATAGTCGGTGATATTCTGGGCCAGCGCCTGAATGCATTGGGGATTGTGACCGCCATCGATCAAGAACAGCGGCTCTTTGCGGATGATCTGAAACCGGCCGGGCCATACGACGCGCTCCAGACCCTGCCGGATGTCCGGCTCGGAAATGCGCCAGCCCCGCTTTTGCAGTACGGCCAGAGTAGTCAGTGCCACAGCGGCATTATGGAGCTGGTGTTCGCCCAACAGGGGCAGACGCAGCGCTTTGAGACCGCCGAAATCAAAAATCTGCCCCTCCAGCGAACGGGAGTGAAGATGAAGCTGGGTAAAATCCACCTTATGAAGCGCTGCACCGACATCGCGGCAGCGCTGCGCCACCACGGCCTCTACGCCCGGCGTGGAACGGTACAGCACCGCGTCGCAGCCCGGCTTGATAATACCGCTTTTTGTGGCGGCAATCTTTTCCAGCGTGTCTCCCAGTACCTCCGTGTGGTCAAGCCCCACGCTGCACAGCACCGCCGCCTCCGGCGAGGCGATGACATTGGTGGCGTCAAATTCGCCGCCCATGCCTACCTCACACACCACAATGTCGCATTGGCGGCGGGCAAACCAGGCAAAGGCGATGGCGGTAACCATTTCAAACTCGGTGGGCTGTTCAAAAGTACTGTCGGCCAAAGGTTTGATCTCTGCCGTGATAGCGCACAGCTCTTCATCGGGGATCATTTCACCGTTGATCTGAATCCGCTCGTTAAAGCGGGTGATATAGGGCGACGTATAGAGTCCGGTGCGGTAGCCGGCCTGCCGCAGCACGGAGGCAACCATGGCGCAGGTGGAACCCTTGCCGTTTGTACCGGTAACATGGACAAATTTCAGCGAGCGCTCCGGGTGTCCCATCTTGTCCAGCAGCGCGTTGATGCGCGCCAGACCCGGAATGCTGCCCTTCCAGCAGACGGCATGGATATAATGCAGGGCTTCTTCAAGTGTCATTGATCGGATGCTCCTTTCCTGGCGGGGACAGCGGGCCACACACCGGCGACAGAAAATACGCGGGAACGGCACAGCGCCCACACCAGCAGCACGTCCAAAACGCCGGTGACGGCAAACTGCACGCTGCGGGTGGCCAGCTTGGCAAGGAAGAAGGCGGCCTTGCTCTCACCGCCGTAGATCAGCGCCAGCGAGCCGCTCTGATAGAGGATGGAACCCAGCACGATGGCCGGAAGAAAGGCCACGGCGATGCGGACCGGGGACACCTTCTGCGTCAGCCACGGACGGAACAGCCCGGCGCACAGGCCGTACAGAATGGGGGGGACGCAGAAAATGGGGTTATAGCCATAGGGGGTAAACAGGCACCCGATGAAATCGGAGGCGAAGCCGGCCAGCGCACCGGGCAGCGGGCCGAAAAGCATGCCGGCGATGAAGATCGGCACCGCTTCAATGGAAAAACGGGTGGTTTCGTTAGGCATGGGAATTAGCAGGCGCGCCAGAATGACGCTCAGCGCCGTCAGCAGGGCGCAGATGGCGATGGAGCGCACGCTCCACCGGGGCTTGGGGGAAAACTTGTTTTCAGGCATAAAAAAGGCCTCCTAACTAAAAAATAGTGGGAGGAGGTTGGGAAACGCTATACGGTTGTTCCGGACGCGGCGGATGCCGCGCTCTGCAACAGCGGATGCGAAGAGACATCGCGGAGCAAGCTCCTTCGTCCGGCGGCAACCTCCCATCCGACCGGCACTTAACGCGTCACTTCTACTCTTGCAGCAAGGACTCGCATGGGAAGAGGGACAGCCCTCCCATACAAATACTGGGTAAAGCATACAGGACGTATTAAGAAAATACAAGCGGAAAAGTGAAAAAAGTTTTTTTTCGTCATATTGTCAAAAAATTCACGAATCAATGTGTTCCTTTTTACAACAAGAGCTGAGGAAAATGAAATATTGGGAACAGAAATAGTGGATTTGTTAAAATTGCACGAAATAAAGGTTGACAAAGTCGCATGTTTTCCAGTATAATTCTTAATTGTAGAAAAAATAACAATCGGAGCGATCTGAGGAGGAGCGCCATGTGCCTTTCATCTGTTTACGCGGACCGAGTTGACCGCGCAAACCTGCTTTTGGCAAATGTCCAGCGTATCGACTGTGAGGACGGCTATGTGGTGTTGACAGACGTGCTTGAACGCCAGCAGCGCGTGAGGGGGCGTCTTGTCGTTGTGGATCTGGTGGAGAACACGGTCACAATCCGGATGGAGGAGTAGGTCGTTCCGGCCTGTTTGCAGGGACGAGCGGCTCCCGGCGGGCAGGCCGATTTTTATTTTTGAACGCAAAGGAGACGGATATGAAGCGCTACGAGGTAGTACGGGAGATCGAGAATAACTGCAAGCGCAATCAGATGCGCGATGTGCTGTTTTTTGAGGTGGAGACTGACGACCCGGTGGAATGGGTGCGGCAGGAGATCAAAGGGAGCGCCGTGGAAATCACCGCTGAAACCAACAGCAAGGGCGAACTGACCGTATTTGCACAGAGCGCGGGACTGCCCCAGAAATTTTTCTTTACCGAGATCTGAACAAGACCAATCCCTTCGGTGAAGAGGGCGAGAGGATGCTCGCCGGCCACAGCTTGTATCTATATCCCGATGCCGGGATCGGATAAATATTGTTTTGAAGGATAATAAGGAGGTAACTATGAGCGTTAAGGACATCTTCGGCAAGAGATCCGCGTTTTCGTTTGAGGTATTCCCCCCGAAAACTGACGTTGGCATGGAGAAGCTCTGCGGTAAGGACGGCGTTCTTGAGAAGCTGTACACCCTGAACCCGGACTACATCTCCTGCACCTATGGCGCGGGCGGCTCCAACGTGGGCAAGAATCTGGAGGTTCTGGACAAGATCAAGAAAGACGGCAAGTGTACGCCTGTTACCCATTTTACCTGCATCGGAAACACCAAAGACGGTATCCGTGAGCAATTGCAGAATTATCTGAATCACGGCATTGACCATATGCTGGCGCTGCGCGGCGACCTGCCCTTCGGCTGGGAGGGCACCGGCGGCGACCTGCACTACGCCACCGAGCTGGTGAAGTTTGTCCGGCAGGAGTTTGGCGACAAGTTTACCATCGCCGTGGCCGGCTCTCCCGAGGGTCACATCGCCTGCCGCTCTCTGGAGGCGGATATCGCCTTCCTGAAGCAGAAGCAGGATAACGGCGCCAACTACATCATGACCCAGCTGTGCTGGGATATGGATCAGTTCCGTTACTGGCTGGACGCCATCCGCGCCGCCGGTATCACCATGCCTGTGGATGTGGGCATCATGCCGATTCTGGATCAGGCCGCCACCATCAATATGGCCCTCAGCCGCAACGGCTGCGTGATGCCCCGCGCCCTGTGCGAGATCATCTCCAAGAACTGGATCTTCCCCAATCCCTTCGTGAAGGATCCGTTCGACGCCGATGTGGAGGGCAAAAAGGCATCCTTCAAGGCTGCCGGTATTGAGTATACCATCAACCAGATCGATGAGTACCGCGCCTGCGGCGTGGACGGCATCCACCTGTACGCCCTGAATAAGTACGACGATGTGGCGTACATCGCCAAGGCTGCCGGCCTGCTGGATCTGATCTGAGAAACGACTCGGTAAGCCGCGGGAAGCGGCACTTTCCGCGGCTTACCATAAAAGGAAGAATCGAACTATGGGAAAGACACATATCATTGCAGTAGCCGGTAAGGGTGGCGTCGGCAAAACGACCACCTGCGGCATGATGATCGACTATCTGTGCAAGGCGGGCAAGGGCCCGCTGCTGGTGGTGGATGCTGACGCCAATTCCAACCTCAACGAGGTGCTGGGCGTGGAGGTAGAGACCACGCTGGGCGACATCCGCGAGGAGATGGCCCAAGCCGAGAAAACCGGCGCCGTGCCGCCCAGTATGACTAAGGCGGATTATGCTGAGATGAAGTTCAGCTCCGCGCTGGTGGAGGAGGACGACTATGACATGCTGGTTATGGGGCGGACGCAGGGAAAAGGATGCTACTGCTTTGTCAACGGCGTGCTGAAAACACAAATCGACAAGTACGTTGGAAACTACAAATACATGGTGATCGACAACGAGGCCGGTCTGGAGCATATCAGCCGCGGCACGCTGCCCCATGTGGACACCATGCTGCTGATCTCCGATTGCTCGCGGCGGGGCGTTCAGGCGGCAGGCCGGCTGGCGGAGATGATCCGCGAGTTGGAGCTGAAGCCCGGCACCATGAAGCTGATCGTCAACCGTGCGCCCAATGGGGAGTTGAACCCCGGTGTGGCGGAGGAGATCGAAAAATACCATCTGGAGCTGGCAGGCGTACTGCCCCAGGACGATATGGTTTACGCCTATGACTGCGAAGGAAAACCCAGTTCTCAGGTGCCCGACAATGCGCCTGTCAAAAAAGCGCTGGCCGGGATTATCCGGGAATTGAATCTCTAAAATATCGACAAATTAAGGGGGATCTGTTAAGATGTCTTTTGTTCCCAAAAAACAGACGTACAATGCCCGCATCAACGAGGTGGTTGTGGGTGTTGGCGATAAGGCTGTCGCCATCGGCGGCCAGAATGTACTGGCCTTCCACACCTTTGACGGTGAGATTACCAACGCGCCCAAGATCGGCGTGGAGCTGACCGATGCCGGCATGGCCATGTGCACTATGCCCGGCGAGCAGAAATTCTATGAGGGCTGCACCACCGTGGCCGACATGGCCAAGCGTGCCGCCGGCATGGAGGGCGCTTCCTTCATCTGCCTGCATCTGGAAGGCGCTGACCCCAACGGCGAGAACAAGAGCGTTGACGAGTGCGTGGCGCTGGCCAAATCCGTGGCCGATGCCACCGACATGCCGCTGGTGGTGATGGGCTGCAAGAATAT
>Ga0129314_1000864_pt1 | contig 26363 bp, 26 predicted proteins | sample O1111metagenome_FD_94431 | JGI IMG/M metagenome (GOLD analysis project Ga0129314, IMG submission 94431) | Orangutan individual fecal microbial communities from fecal samples from Wisconsin, USA - O1111 metagenome | ecosystem: Host-associated > Mammals > Digestive system > Large intestine > Fecal... | reverse complement strand
GCCCCTCGCACTCTGCGACCGCTGCCCCTGCTTCGGTTCGCTGTATCCGCCACTGGCGGCGCTCACCTTTGCAGCACAAAGTATTATCTGCGCTTTTGGCTTAGCATCTGCCGCACCTCGCTCACCGTATCCGCACTTAGAATTATGCGGTATTGCCATAAATCTTTGAATCAGGAAAGGATGGATCGTTATGGCACAGATCGATATCAACACCAAGTTTATCACCCTGCTTGGAAAGCCCCTGGGCCAGTCGTTTGCAGCCCGTATGCAGAACCGCGGCTATGAGGCTGCCGGTTTGAACATGAAGTATTTTTACACCGAGGTGGAAAACGACCATCTGGGCGATGTGGTAAACGGCCTGCGCTACATGAACTTTGCGGGCTTTGCTGTTACCAAGCCCAACAAGGTGGAGGTTCTCAAATATCTTGACGAGCTGGACCCCCTGTGCGCCAAGATGGGCTCCAGCAACACCGTTGTGAAAAAGGGTGACAAGCTGATCGGCTACAACACCGACGGCATCGGCTTTTACACCGCCATCACCAAGGACGGCGTTGACACCAAGGACTGCACCGTGTTCTGCTTCGGCGCAGGCGGCGTGGGCCGCGCAATGTGCAGCGTTCTGGCCTACTACGGCGTGAAGAAGCTGTACATCACCGATTACTTTGATGCCGCTGCCCAGAGCCTGGTGGATGACATCAACAAGAACTTTGCTCCCGTGGCCGAGTTTGTAGCCTTTAAGGATTTCAGCAAGGTTAGCGAGTGCAACATGGTGATGAACGCTTCCGGCATCGGCATGGCCCCCCATCTGGGCGAGACCCCGCTGCCCGAAGAGTATGTACGCAAGGATGTGTATTACTTTGACGCCTGCTACAACCCCGATAAGACCCAGTTCCTGCTGAACGCCGAAAAGGCAGGCGCTAAGTTCCTGAACGGTTTGAGCATGAGTCTGTATCAGGGCACCGAGCAGATCCGCCTGTGGACCGGTGAGGATGCCCCCGAGGATGCCATGCGCGAAGAGCTGCTGACCATTCTGGAAGAAAAGAAGAACAGCAAATAATTTCTGACAAGCGCAATTTTCTGATTCCCCCGTTCAGAACGTTCTGAACAAATGTCCCTTTTTGTTTTGCTATGCACCTGAGGCGCGGCTGCTTGCCACGGCAACAGCCGCTGTACCAAGGTTTTAGAGAGGCATAGATATATGGTAAGGAGGTTTTGGAATTGAAAATCATCAAATGGTTGGACGAGCATTTTGAAGAATACCTGATGGTTCTTTTTCTCGTTCTGATCACCTGCGTTATGATGCTGCAAGTCGTCATTCGCAAAATCCCGTTTATCCCTTCGTTCACCTGGGCTGAGGAGTTCTGCCGCTTTATGTGGATCATGAGCGTGTTCATCTCGCTGCCCTACACCATCCGCAAAAACAATATGCTTCGCGTAAGCGTGCTGATGGATCTGTTGCCTCAGGCGGCACACAAGGTCGTGAACATTCTTGTGGATGTGATCAAACTGTTCTGCATGGCCGTGCTCGCCTACAATTCTGTGGGCGTTGTTACCAAAATTGCAGCCAGCGGCGAGACCTCGCCCGCTATGCTGTGGCCCATGTGGATCATTTACGCCTTCATGCTGATCGGCTTTGCTCTGGCTTCTGTGCGCTGCGTACAGCAGATCGTGCTGCATATCCAGCACTTTAACGAGAAAGAGCTCAGCGCCATCGAGCAGACCATGGCTGATGCCGCCGAAGAGGCTGCTGCAGCCGGTGCAGGCGAAGGAGGGCAGGCATAATGGCAGCGTTACTTGTATTTATCGTATTTCTGATATGCATCGCCGGTTCTGTGCCCATCGGCGTTTCCATGATCGTGGGCTCCTTTGCTCCCATTTTCTCCATGGGCAAGGGCGGCTCCATCGAGCAGCTGTTGAACAACACCTTCTCGGGCGCAAACTCCACCCCCATTCTGGCTGTTCCTCTGTTCATTCTGGGCGGCGTGATCATGGCCGAGGGCGGCATTTCCCGCAAGCTGTTTAACTTCTTTGCTTACTTTGTAGGCAAGATCCCCGGCGGCGTGCCCTGTGCCGTTATCCTCACCTGCCTGTTCTACGGTGCTATTTCCGGCTCCGGCCCTGCCACCACCGCCGCTGTGGGTGCCATGTGCATTCCCTTTATGATCGATCTGGGTTACAACAAAACCTGGGCAGCCGGTTTGATCTCGGTTGCAGGCGGTCTGGGCGTTATCATTCCTCCCAGCATTCCGTTTGTTCTGTATTCTCTGGCCACCGGCGTTTCCACGGGCGCTCTGTTCCTGGGCGGCGTGATTCCCGGCATTATGATCGGCGTGTTCCTGATGGCTTACGCAGTGTTCTACTGTGTGACCAAGGGCGAAAACCGCGGCCTCATCAAGGCAAAAATAGACGAGCTGGGCGCCAACGGCTTTATGCCCCTGTTCCTGGAAAGCCTGCCCGCTCTGCTGTGCCCCGTGATCATTCTGGGCGGCATTTACACCGGCTTCTTCACCCCCACCGAGGCCGCTGTGGTTTCTGTGTTCTACGCTGTTCTGGTTTCTCTGTTCGTTTACAAGAGCATTAAAGTAAGCGATCTGATGGGCTTTTTGACCGCTTCGGTAAAAACCTACGGCGGTCTGGCATTCGTGCTGGCCTTTGCAACCGCATTCGGCCGCGTGCTGAGCCTCACCAAGGCCACCAAGGTGGTGGAAAAGTTCATTCTGGGCAACTTCCACACCGGTTGGAGCGCACTGGCTGTGTGTGCCATCATCTTCCTGATCCTTGGCATGGTTATGGATACCGGCCCCGCCATCATCATTCTGGCACCCGTTCTGCTGCCTGCCATGGAAGAGCTTGGCGTTGATCCCGTTCACTTCGGCGTTGTGCTGGTTTGCTGCCTGTCCATCGGTTTGGCCACGCCTCCCTTCGGCCTGGATATGTTCGTTGCCGGCAATATCTCCGGTGACCAGCCCATGTCCGTTGCCCGCAAGAGCGTGCCTTTCATCATCGCATTCCTGATCGCACTTGTGCTGATCGTATTTGTTCCCACCATTTCCACCTTCCTGCCCAATCTGCTGAAGTAACCAAACACTTCCGCAGCTTTGCAGGCAAAGACCCCTGGTATTTTATTCTGATTCACAGCGCCGCACGGATGTAAGCGGCCGTGCGGTGCCTTGGAATAACGAACGCATTATGATTAGGAGGATTACACAAATGAAGAAGGTAATTTCTATTGCTCTGGCAGCTGCCATGGCAACCTCTCTGGTAGCTTGCGGCGGCTCTGCTGCTTCCAGCACCGCTCCTGCTGCTTCTGCCGGCACTGCAGCTTCCACTGCCTCTGGCGATGTAGACTACTCTGCTCTGGATGCCGTTGAGCTGATCGCCGGCGACTCCACCAGCAAGGGTTCTGCAGGCCAGATTTTCGGCGAACTGGTTGCCAGCAAGGTGGACGAGATCACCGGCGGCCAGCTGACCATCGACTACCATCCCAACAGCGATCTGGGCGGCGATGCAGACCTTTTGCGCCAGATGCAGTCTAACGACATTCAGATGGTCGTTTGCCAGACTGCCCCCACGGTTTCTTTCATCCCCGAAGCAGCCGTGTTCGATCTGCCCATGGTTTTCGCCAAGTATGACGGCGACACCATCGACGCTGTTCTGAACGGCGAGGATTCCGCCTTCCACAAGGATATGGCTGCCGCTTACGAGGCTGCCAACTTCCATCTGCTGGGCTTCCTGCAGAACGCTACCTACCGCCTGACCACTGCCAACAAGGATCTGAGCACTCTGGCTGACTTCAAGGGCCTGCAGATCCGCACCATGGAAAACGCCAACCACATGGCCTTCTGGGCTGCTATCGGCGCAGAGCCCACTCCTCTGGCATGGCCCGAGCTTTACATTTCACTGCAGAGCGGCATCATCGCTGCTCAGGAGAACGCAGCTGATACCTGCGTGGGCGCTAACTTCCAGGAAGTGCAGAAGTACCTGGCCTGCACCAACCACATCCTGTACTGCAACCAGATCTGCATGAGCAAGCAGGCTTGGGACGAGCTGGACCCTGCTTACCAGGCTGCCCTGACCCAGGCTGTCAACGAGGCTATCGCTGAGATGCGTCCCCAACTGGAGAGCATCGATCAGGAGAACAAGCAGAAGCTGGCTGACGGCGGCATGACCATCATCGAGTACTCTGACGACTTCTATGACAAAATTCTGGCTGTGCAGGGCGTTCAGGATCTGTACACCAAGATCAACGGCGATGTGAACGGCCTGGCCACCACTCTGCAGGAGAGCCTGGCAAACGCCTGATCTGATCTGCTTTTAACTTAAGGCATCACCGCACAATTCCCGCCTTACGGCTTAAGCACCGCTCCGGCGGCTGCGGCACGGCATCTGCGTTGCCAAAATGCTCGCCAATACACAAAGTATTACCTGCGCTTTTGGCTTAGCATCTGCCGCACCTCGCGCGCCGTATCGGCACTTAGAATTATGCGGTATGGCCTTAAAACCGCTTGACATTTGCATAAAAGCCATGAAGGGGCTGCTTCCCACCGGAGGCAGCCCCTTTTTGTATGCTCTCACTTTTCTTTTCTGCGCCGCAGCAGCACCGCCGCCCCGGCCAATGCCCCCGCCGTCAGGCAGGCCCATGCCGCCGCACCGAAAGCGGCATCGCCGGTTTGCGGGGCCGCAGCCACCGTGCCGGGCAGGGCTGCTTTTGCTTCGGCCGCCCCCTGCCCTTCGGCCTTTTGCCCGTCGCTATGAGCGCCGCTGCCTTTTCGGCGGTTGATAAACACCACCTCGGCCTTCACGGGGGTTCCCCCGGCAGCGGCATCCAGCCGCACCGCGCTCACCTGTGCGTGCAGCCCGCTGCCGCTGTTTTCCACCAGCACCGTGGCCTCGTACTGGGAGGCATCATACGCCACCGCAGCATCGCTGCCCGGGTTTTGCTCAATGTGATAGCGATACACCCCCGGCACGGCGTATACAATGGGCCCAAACAGCACGCCGCCTGCACCGCTGCGCCGCAAAACCGTTTCTTTGGGCCGGGGCGCGTCCTCCAGCGCAGTAAGCTCTACGGCAAATTCGCCGCGGTCAAAGCCCTCCAGCCGAATGGAGGCCGGGATATAGGCGCTTGTTTCATAGGCTGCAGCGGCCTGCAAGGGCAGCCACACCATCACCGCCGCCGCGGCCAGCAGCGCCAGCTTGTTTTTTGTTTTCATAGCATTTCTGCACCTCGCTTTTCTTCGGGCTCAATTTTAGCCAGCAGCACCACACGCCCGTTCGTGCGGGCATCGCTGCAGGTGGAAAGCGCCGCCACGCCCTGCGTTTCCTGCGGCTCTGTGCCCATCCGCACCCCGCCCAGTGAGCGGATGTGCCGCAGCAGCCCTGCCCGGTTTTGGCAGCAGCGCCCGGTGCTGTAAAACCAGTCATCCGCTGCATCGGTTTCCACACAGGCAAAAAAGGTCAGCTTCAGCGTGCGCTCCGGCAGGCGCAGCACACCGGTTTTGTGGGCTGCAAAAAAATCCCTTTGCAAATATTCGGGCAGGCAGCCGAACATGGCGCGGTTTTCCATGTGATGGCCATACACAAGGGAATACCCATCCTCCAGCCGGGCGCTGTTCTGGCAGGAAAGAAAGATCGCTCCGCTCATGGCATATTCCCCCAGCACATTGTGGTTCACATACACAAAATCATCCTCGCCCTGCACCACGGGATAATCGATGGGCGTGTCTGTTACGCTCAGCCAGCCGATCACATCCGGATTCAGCTTTTGCAGCTCGGCCAGCATGGGATTCTCCCCTTGCTCCCCGCCGGGCTTATACTGCAGCACCTGCCCGCCCAAATTTGCCTGCCGGCGCACGGCGGCATCGCACCAAAGGCAGTAGCTGCCCCATAGCAGCAGCAGTATGGCCAGCAGGGCGGCGCAGCTTTCCAGCGCCCGGTTCAGCCGCCGTGCCAGCCGCCCCAGCGTGCCCACTGCTTATTCCCGGCGCTTGCGGCGGCTGTATACCACCATGCCCATCACGCCTGCTGCGCCGCCTGCCAGCAGCAGCCACGGTGCTGTATCCTGCACAATGCCGGTGTTGATGCTCACCGTGCGTTCGTTCACCACCGCCACGGTGGTGTCCTGCCGGATGCTGCCGGTTTTTTCTCTTGCGGCTTCCCCGTCCACCGTGGTGGTGTAGCCCTCGGCGCTGTAGTCGGTTTCGGTGAGTGTGTAAACATCCTCGGGGGAAAGGCCGTGCAGCACCGCGCTTTCCCCGTTTTTCAGCGTAAAGGTGACCGGCTGCGTGCCCACCTGCTGGGTTTGCCCGGCTTCACTGCCCACCACCAGATAGTATTCCTCGCCTTCCTCGGCGGGGGTCACCTGCAGGGTAAAGGAAAACTCCTTGCTGCGGTCACCCATGTTGCCGGTCACGGTTTTGGTGATGGTCAGATCGTTCACACTGCCGTTCTGTGCGCCGTAGTCGTTGGTAAAGGTATCGCTTTTTTCTCCCTGTGCATCGCTGAGGGTATACCCGCCCACCGCCAGGCCGCCGCCTGCATCGTTTACCACATACACCAGCAGCTCCAAAGCCTTGGTGTCATAGGTGATGCCGTCATACCGGCCGGGCTGCTCGGTAACGGTGTAGCGATACACCCCGGGGGCTGCAAAACGGGCGGGGTCCAGCGTGATGGCGGTGGCCGCCTGCAGCTCGGTTTTGCCGATATCCCCCGCCGCCGGGGCAAAGTGTACGCTCTCGCCCATCACTGCGCCCTCGGCCGGGCCTGCCAGAATGTTGTTGGCCGCATCCGCCTGCCCCGGGGCCACCGCAAAAGCAAATTCCGCCCTTGGCGCCAGCGTGGTTTCCCGCTTGGTCACGGTTTTATTTAAGGCCGCCTGCACGGGCTGCCCCTCGGCAAAGGCCGTGACCGGTGCAGCGCCCCCCAGCAGCACCGCAGCGGCCAGCCCCGCCGCGCCGCGGCGGAAAAGATGCAGATTCTGTTGTTTCATACCCAGCTTCCTTTCTTTCACACACATAACAAGATTTATTGCCTGCCGGGGCGGCAAACCCCTGCCGCCCCGGCACAGCGCTACAGTTGGCTGCGCCGCAGGATCACCAGAATTTTTCCCCGGCGCTGGTTGGCGCTCAGCGGGCCGAACAAACGGCTGTCGGCCCCGGTGCGCCGGTTATCGCACAAAAGAAACACCTCGCCCTCGCCCAGCGTGAGCGGATAATCCGGCCCGCCCTCATAGGCAGGGGTGGGCGATGCATCCCGCTGCAGCACCAGCGCCCCGTTCACCATCACCTGCCCCTGCGGGGTAATGGCCACGCTGTCGCCCTGGGCTGCCGCAACGCGCCCCACCACGGTGTGCCCCTGCTTTTTCGCGCACACCAGATCCCCTGCGCGCCAGTTTTTTTGCAGGCGGTAATAAACATACACATCGCCTGCTTCCATGGCGGGGTGCATATCATCGTTTGGGGCGCTGCCCACCCCAAACACCACGCCCAGCAGCAGCCAGCCGCCCAGTGCAAAGGCAGCCAGCCGAAGCGCAAGGCCCCTTAGCTCACGCCGGTCGGCCGGGCTGAGGGTGGGCCTCACAAGCGCCTCCGGCGCACAAGGGCCACTGCCCCCAGCACAGCGCCGCCCAGCCCCACCGCCAGTGCCCCCGGCGCAGCCTGCCCGCGCACGCCGGTGGGCACGGCGATCTCGCGCCGGTTGGTGTAGGTGATGATGCGCCGCCCGTCGCGGTTTTCCTCGCTCACGGCGGTGGTGTAGCCCTCGGCACTCAGGTCCTCTTGCTTTACGGTGATGGGGGTCTGGCTTTCGGGCTGCGGCTCAAACACATAGCTGCCGCCGCTTTGCAGCGTGAATTCCCGCGCTGCCGATGCTTCGCCCGGGGCATTCCCGGCCAGCAGCGCCGAAAACGCCACCCGGCGGTTTTTCTGCGCCATGTTGCCCTGCATCACCAGCCGCACCTCGGTGACCACGGCCTTTTCCCACTGGGCATACAGGCGGTTGGTTTCGGGGTTTACGCTGTTCACGCGGATCACATCCCCCGGCTTCAGCACGCCCCCGCCCTGCTTTTGGCGGCTCCAGCCCATCAGCACATAGCCCGGCTTTTGGGGGGCAGGGTCTTCGATGGTATAGTCCTGGCTTTGTGCGGGCAGCGCCACGGTTTTTTCCGCTGCACCGGCTGCATCGCTGCCGCCGTTATAGTCATACACAAGGCTTGTGCCCGCAGGCTGCGGCGGCATGGCCCACTGGGCATACAGCACCGTGTCCTGCCCGGGCATCACAAAGCTTTCGCCGGGCTTGAACAAGGGTCCTTTTCCCTGGGCATCCACACTCCAGCCCAAAAATCCCAGGCTGTTCTCTGGCGGCGTCCACTCGGGCGGGGCTGTGCGCAGCCGCACGGCGGCGCCCGCGCCAAATCGGTCGGTTTCCGTAAACATTTCCCCACCTGCCAGACCGGGGCTGTAGTGCAAAGCGCAGCTGGTTTCGCTGGCCCACAGCGCCGTGAGGGTGAGATCGCTTTGCACCGGCGTTAAAAAGCTGAAGGGCTTTTCCTCCATGCTCCAGCCCAAAAAGCGCCAGCCCTCCCGCACAGGCTCACTGCCCGGTTTTTGCGCCAGCTTGCCGCGCTCTACAAGCTGATCGTCAAGATCCGCGCCCTCGGGGGCTGTGCCCCCCGCAAGCTCGAACCGCACACGGAACACCGGTTCTTTCCACAGCGCATACAGCGCCAGCTCTCCTGCCGGCATCACCCCTGCTTTCAGGTCAAAGGGTTCGCCCTGCCCCAGATTGTTTTCGTACCACCCTGCAAACACAAGGCCGCTGTCACTGGGATGCACGGGCGTGTGCTGCTGGGCCGCCAGCGGGGCCTGATAGGGCAGGGTCACGGTTTTTTCTTCATCGCCTGCGCTGTAAAACCGCAGCTGGTATTGTCGGCGGTCGTAGTAGAGCTCAAACCCATAGCTGCCGTTTTCCAGCCGCTTTTCCCGGCTGCCCACCGCCGGGCTTTTTTGGGTGTTCAGCACAAAGCCCTGCAGATCATAGCAGTCGTTCCGGCCCAGCTTCCAGCCGGTTTCGTTGCTGCGAAAACGGTCGGTATGATGCAGCTCCCAGCCGGTGCCCTGCAAATTCTGCACATAATAGCGCAGCTCATGCACCACACTGCCGCTTTCGGCTTTCCAGTAAAATTTGTTGGGGTTTTTGCTGTCACCCGGGGCGGGCATGGTGGCAATGCCGGTTTGATACTGGCTGCCGTTGGGGGTTATGCGCCAAGCATCCGGCCATTTTTCGTCCACCCGGCTGGGCCATTTGTCGGCAATATCTGCGCCGTAGCGCGCCGTGATGGTCAGCTCGGGGATCAGGCTTGCGGTGCCCATGGCCCCCAGGCGGTAAAACTGCACGGTGTACACCTTGCGGTCATAATACACCGGGATCACAGTGCTGCCGCTGCCCTGCACGGTTTCGGCCGGGGGCGTCTGGCGCAGCGTAAAATGCTGGTAGCGGTTTTCTTCGGCCTGGGCCTGCACCTGCGTGCCTGCCGGGGCTGTGTGCTGGCGCACCTCGGCCAGCGTGTAGCCATCGTTATCCGCATTCTGCTGCCAGTAGGCCACGCGGTATACAACGCTTTGGGCTTTCCAGCCCGCATACAGCACAAGATCGCTGTTTACAGGCTGGCCCGGCGTATAGCTTTGGGTGCAGGCCGCATCCGTGAACCAGCCCGTGAACTGATAGCCCTGCCGCACGGCGGCGGGCAGCTGAGGCGCAGGCGCACCCGGCATCACATACACCGGGGCCGGGGGCGTGCCCCCCGGGGCCTGCGGGGTGATCCAGCACACGGTTTTCAGCACCGGGTACAGCCGCAGCGGCTGCAGGGTGAGCGCCGGTGCGCTGACAGCCTCGCCCCCGGGGGTGGTGCTCCAGCCGGTAAGCGCCATGCCTGCCGGGGCGGCAAACGCCACCTGCTGCCAGTTTACAGCGTCATTGGCATTCTCATAGGTTTGGGTGAACAGCACCGCACCGCCTGTGGGCTGCGAGAAGTAATACACGGTGTACACCCTGTGCCAGCACGCTGTGTAAATGAGAACCACATCCTCAGCCAGCGGCGGCACAGGCGCGGAAAAATCGCACGCTTCGCCGTTTTCGTTCAACCAGCCCTCAAACACAGCGCCCTCCTGCACCGGGTCGGCCAGCGGTGCGGGCGTTTCGCCCGGATACAGCACCTGCTCGCTCACAAGGGCTTCGCCCGCATAAAAGCGCAGCGTAGCGGTGTGGGCCTCGGGCTCGGTGGGCAGTATGATATTCGCCGGCTGCACGGGCGGCTCGGGCGGGGCTTCGGCGGGCAGTAATTCGGGCCCGGGCGGCGTTTCCGCGGGCGGGGCGGCTTCGCACAGCGCATCATCCGGCTGCAAGGGCGCAGGTAATGCTTCCGAGGGCGCTTCTTCCGGCGGCTCTTCCGGCAGCGGCTCGGGTTCCGGCGGCTGCTCCTCATCCAGCGGCCCCGGCTGCGGTTCGGGTTCCGGCGGCACCTCCTCGGCCAGCACCTCCTCTTCCGGCGGCTGTGCCGGGGCGGAAAATTTTTCTTCCGGCAAGGCGCTTTGGGCCTCCTGGGCGGCCTGCTCGGCATGGGCCTGCGCCCCGCTCACGGCAGGCCCGGCGGCCAGCACCAGCGCCAAAGCAAAACTGACAAATCGGTTCCAAACAGAGTGTTTCATATCGGCAGCATTCCTTTCCGGCAGGGTGGCCTTTGCATGGTTTGTATACGCCGTCTGCCCGGCTTATGCATTGATGGTACCAGAACGTGTTTGCAGCATTTGGTCAGAATCTGTCCTCGGTGCTTGATTTTTTTGAAAAGTATGGTATGATAAAATCAATTAAGCAATAATAGTTCTTGTTAATCATTATATGATGCAAAAACCCTGTGGTTTTTTGCCGTTTTCCCCCGCAAAAAGCCCCCAAGGAAACGAGGTATGTTATGGCAGTAAAGATCCGCCGCAGCGAGCAGCGCGAATTGGTGCTGCAGGCCGTTTTGGCCCGTAAAGACCATCCCACCGCCGAAGCCGTGTTTAAATCGCTGCACGAGCAGGCCCCCCACCTGAGCCTGGGCACGGTGTACCGCAACCTGAATCTTCTGGCTGACCTTGGCCAGATCCGCCGGGTGCCCATTCCCGGCCAGCCCGATCATTTTGACTCCACGCTGGAGCAGCACGCACATTTTCGCTGCACCCAGTGCGGCGCTGTGTTTGACCTGCCCGTGGCAAGTGATTTTGATCCCTGCACCGCAGCCGACCCCTGCGGCTGCCGCCTGACCGGCTATGAGCTGGTGTTCAGCGGCGTGTGCGCCGAATGCTGCGCCGCCGAAAAGAAAAACTGAACATGCGCCGCAAAAGCCTGCTTTTTTAAGGCGGGCACTTTATAAGAAAACGCCAGGGCCGCCCTGCCGCAAGGATATTTCCTGCGGCGGGGCGGCCCTGATTTTGCAAAAAGGCAACAAAAACCCCCGGTTCAACTGGCTTTTGAACCGGGGGCCAAACATTTATATGGAGACTTTCAGATTTTTAAAGCGGCCGAATTATGCCTTGTGGGTGTGGCCGTGGTCAGGTGCATGGAACTCGCCGTTCTCGTCGGGACGGAGCTTGCCGTTCTTGATGCCTGCCTTGGGAGTGTAGATATCGTTGATGTTCCAGCAGCCGGGGGTGGGAACCACAATGTTCTCCATGGGGGCTTCTACCAGGAAGGGCTTGCCGGCCTTGGCCATTTCCACAGCCTTCTTCATGGCGGGCAGGAACTCATCGGCGCTGTTCACGCGAACGCTGTTCACACCGTAGGCCTTGGCAACTTCTTCCCACTTGGGGTTGTAGCTCTGGCCCATCAGGGTGCGGGCCACGGGGATCTCCAGGGACTCAGCCAGTGCAGCCAGCTCTTCGGAAGCCTGGCTCAGCAGCACGCCGCCACCTGCGTAAATCACGGGGTTCTTGGCGTTTACCAGATTCTCGGCGATCTTCATAGCGGTGTCGGGGTCCAAACCGGGACGAATGGTTTCATGGCTGTCCATGTAGGTGCGTTCCCACAGGAAGTCCTCGGTTTCGTAGCTGAACATATCCATGGGGATATCGATCACAACGGGGCCGGGGCGGCCGGACTCTGCCAGACGGAATGCCTTGTGCGTCAGGCGGGCGTAGCCATCGGCTGCGTGGGCAGCGATCTGCTCGTGGCGGGCAGAAATAAACTTCAGCTTGGTGGCGCGGCTCATGCCGTCCAGCAGGCCGATCACGGTGTGGCCGCACAGGCCGAATACATACTCAACGCCGCGGCGCTCGAGATAGTCAACAATGCGGTCAGAAACGAGTTTCTTGTTCTCAGACTTTTTGAAGATCCATCCTTTCCAAATTGCTTCTTCGTTACAAAAATTCTCTCAAGAGCCGCTGCTTGCTTCGGCTCTTACCAGCATTTTCCCAAAAGCTGCCGGCCTTTCAGCGGGCCTGCAATCTCTCTTCTGGTATTTGCTATATCGGTTTTTCTTCAAAAAGTCTAATACCAAGTATTCCTTGAATCATGCAAAAAAGCCATGAATTTGCCGCTGGTTACTGGCCGTTCATACTCAACAGATACTCATCGAACACGCTGCCGTGCTGCACCACAAAATCGCGGAAGCGCACAGCGGCGGGCGGCAGATAGCTATGTCTGTTCCACAAAAGATAGATCTTGCGCGGGTCAGGGCCTGCGTTTTCAATGGGCAGCGCTTTTACATTATAAGGCATGGCCCCCAGCGGCCTTGGCACAATGGCGATGCCCTGATTGGCCGCCACCAGGCCATAGATCACATGGTCCTGCAGGGTTTCCGATACCATTTTGGGGTGAATATCCAGCCGCTCAAACTCGGCGTCCAGCACGCGGCGTATCAGGCTGGCGGTGGTGTAATGAATAAAGCGCTCGCCGTCGATCTCTTTTAAATCCACACTGCTCTGGTTGGCCAGGCGGTGGTTTTTGGATACCAGCAGCACCATTTCGTGATGCCCCACCAGCGCGCGGTTGATCGACGGGCTGTCGATGTTGGTGGAAAACGCCAGATCTATCTCGCCCTGCAGCACCTGACGGCTGATCTCGTCATAGGTGCTCACCTGACTGATCTGAAAGTTTACATTGGTGCGGCCCGTTTCCGAGATATAAAACACCGTCATATACGAAATAAAGGCGCTCAGGCTGGGCGGCACCGCAATGTTCAGCGTGCCGGTGTTGGGGTCCACATAATCCCGCAGGCGCTGACAGCCCTCGCCCAGCGTGTCCAGCGCCTGCTCCACAAAGGGCAAAAACATCTGGCCGTATTTGGTCAGCTTTACATTGCGCCCCTGGCGCATAAAAAGCTCTACTCCCAGCTCTGCTTCCAGTTCTTTGATCGAGTGGCTCAGGCTGGACTGGCTGATCAGCAGTTTTTCCGAAGCCTTGGTAAAATGCTCCAGCTCGGCGATCATGCGGAAATATTCCAGCTGCTTCAAATTCATGCGTAAAAGCCCTCCTATCACAGGGCGCGCTGTGCGCGCCCCGGAAACTCTGAAAACAATGATGCCAAAATCATTCTATGCTTTTATTATAGGCAAACGAAGGCTTTTCTGCAAGGCAAAAATGCTGCGTAAAAAAGCCGGACCCATAGATTTTCAGCATGAAAAATTGTGCATTTTGTATTGGACATTCCACGCTTTGCGGCGGTACAATAGAATGGGCCGTTTGAAGGGCTGCATGGCTGTATGGAACAAACAGGGAGAAAGCATACCATATCTTAAACTGCTTAGACGGCATTCATCAGCAGAAAGCAGCGAAATAAACTTGCATTTTTCGGCGGGTGTGTTACACTGTAAACGCCAAAAACATACATCCGGGGAGTCCGCCTTTGCGGGCTGAGAGGAAAGCGCCTAAGGCTTTCGACCCGCTTTACCTGATTTGGATCATGCCAACGAAGGGAACATAGCCTGCGGCTTACCTGCGCCGCTCATGCTCTCTTTTAAGGTGGGCATGAGCGGCTTTTGATTTGGGGCCGCACCATGCCGCATTCGATATTTTTCCGCAGCACATTGAGGGCACCGCCTTGTGCTGCAATGCTGAAAGGAGCAACACGATGAAAACAGCATTGACCATTGCAGGAAGCGATTCCTGCGGAGGCGCCGGTATTCAGGCAGATTTGAAAAGCATGACTATGAACGGCGTGTACGCCATGAGCGCCATCACCGCACTGACTGCCCAGAACACCACCGGCGTGACCGCCATTCAAGAGGCTACCCCTGCGTTTTTGCAGGCGCAGCTGGACGCCGTGTTCACGGATATTTTCCCCGATGCCGTAAAAGTCGGCATGGTTTCCAGCGCCGGGCTGATCCATGTGATCGCCCAGTCGCTGCGCCGCTATCAGGCCAAAAACATTGTGGTGGACCCCGTGATGGTGGCCACCAGCGGCAGCCGCCTTTTGCGTGAGGATGCCATGGACGCCCTGCAGAAGGAGCTGCTGCCCATGGCCTGCGTGATCACCCCCAACATTCCCGAGGCCGAGCTTTTGTGCGGCCGCGCCATCACCAGCGCACAGGGCATGGAACAGGCCGCCGCCGAGATCGGCGAAAAGCTGGGCTGCCCCGTGCTGCTCAAGGGCGGGCATCAGCTCAACGATGCCAACGACCTTTTGTGGCAAAACGGCAAGATCCGCTGGTTCAACGGCAGCCGCATCGACAACCCCAACACCCACGGCACCGGCTGCACGCTTTCCAGCGCCATTGCGGCCAATCTGGCCAAGGGCTACCCGCTGGAGCAGGCCGTGGAAATGGCCAAGGCTTATATCAGCGGCGCACTGGCCGCCATGCTGGATCTGGGCAAGGGCTCCGGCCCCATGGACCATGCCTTTGACCTGAAGCCCGAATATCGAAAGGAGTACGCCCAGTGAATACCAAAAAAACCAGCGTTTTTCAAAACGCACTGATCTGGTTCGGCGCGGGCGTATCCATTGCCGAAATTTTGACCGGCACCTATTTTGCCCCCTTGGGTATGGCCCGGGGCCTGGCCGCCATTCTGGTGGGCCATATCATTGGCTGTGTGATGCTGTTTCTGGCGGGCTATATTGGCGCCAAGTCCGGCCGCACCGCCATGGAAACCGTAAAAATGAGCTTTGGCCAAAAGGGCAGCATGCTGTTCAGCGCACTGAATGTGCTGCAGCTTGTGGGCTGGACCGCCATTATGATCTATGACGGCGCGCTGGCCGCAAACGGCGTGCTGGCCACCGGCGCATGGCTGTGGTGCGTGGTGATCGGCGTGCTGATCGTGGTGTGGATTCTGATCGGCATCACGGATCTGGGGCTGATCAACAAGATCGTGATGACCGCCCTGTTTTTGCTCACCGTGGTGCTGTGCGCCGTGATCTTCGGCGGCGGCAGTGCTGTGGGCGGCGGTCTGGGCGAAGCCATGAGCTTTGGCGCTGCCGTGGAATTGGCCGTGGCCATGCCCCTCAGCTGGCTGCCGCTGATCAGCGACTATACCTGTGAGGCTGAAAAGCCTTTTACCGCCACCCTGGCCAGCACCCTGACCTACGGCGTGATCTCGTGCTGGATGTATGTGATCGGCATGGGCGCCGCCATCTTTACGGGCGAGGGCGACATTGCCGCCATTATGGTAAAAGCCGGGCTGGGCGTGGCCGCACTGCTGATTTTAGTGCTTTCCACCGTGACCACCACTTTTCTGGATGCCTACTCCGCCGGTATTTCGGCTGAAAGCCTGTGGAGCCGCCTGAACGGCAAAAAAACCGCCGTTGTGGTGACCGTGATCGGCACCGTGGGCGCGATCTTGTTCCCGATGGACGATATCACCGGCTTTCTGTATCTGATCGGCTCGGTGTTTGCCCCCATGATCGCCATTCAGATCGTAAACTTCTTTGTGCTGAAGCAGGATCATTTTGCCGATGCTGTAAATGGCCGGAACCTGCTGGTGTGGCTGGTGGGCTTTGCCGCCTACCGCTACCTGATGGGCATTGATCTGCCGCTGGGCAACACCCTGCCGGATATGCTGATCACCGGCGTTTTGTGCTGGGCTGTGAACCGCCTGTGCAAAGCCGCCTGACCGCCGCGTCTAAAACCGCATAGAAACATTTTCCCCGGTGAAAAGTACGTTTTGGATATCTGCTTGATTTTCCGAACGCCGCGTCATAACGGAATCATTTGGCTTGCAGGATGGATGCCTCCCCACACGCAGAGGGAGGCATCCATTTTGTTTTAGATGGAATTCCGCTGCTATGGCAGCAGCCAAAAACACTTGTTATCCCCCAGAGCATATTTTTGATTCTTTTCGCTGGGCAGGGGTGCTTTTATTGTATTGGATCTCTTGGGCATGTTCTGTCTTTTTATGCAAAAAATGGGATCAGGTTTTGTCCCGACCCCAACATTTATTATAGAACCCATTTCTTCTCCATGAGGTAAAAGAAAAGCCTCGTTAAATCTTTCGATTTAACGAGGCTTTGGTGGTTGCGGAGGCAGGATTTGAACCTACGACCTTCGGGTTATGAGTAATTAAATCGTACTTTCGTAATTTATTGTATCTTGTTGAATCTTTCGATATTTTATTGTATTTAATCCTTGCGCTATTCATATTTCCTTGTAGTCTTTCTTCTTTTTTAATATCTTTTGGTTTTGTACTGAATAAAAACTGAATAAAAATTTTAATTAAAAGCGGCAGCGATACTAAAGGTATCTATGCCGCTTTTTATATAGAAAAATTGAACCTGGGGAATGTAAAATGACAAAAAATTCTTTTTACATTCCTCAGGTTCTTTGTGTTTTTGGCATGAGATATACTATAGTCACAGCAACAAGGAGATAAAATATGAAGCATATACGAACTATTAACGGAATTATAACGTAGCTGCAAAATATTGACTCTAAATGCGCTGTAACTAAGCATTGTTTGCGGGCCTTGATTTTATCCGGAGAAATCCCTAGTAGTCGCGCGGGTGCTAAGTATTTGATTGCTCTGGAAGATGTTGTTGATTACTTTGATTCCGTGGAAAAAGGAGGTGAAAAGCTATGAAAATTGTAGGTTATCGCCGTGCAGATTTTGCTGGCGAAGATGGAAAAAATGTGACTGGAAACAACATCTACATCGCCAATGAGATCAATCCGGGTTATGGTGCTGGCGTATCTGTTGATCGCTCCTACCTGACCGATCGTAAGTGCGAGCGTGAAGGTATTGATCTCGCCGCCATGCTTGGGAAGGAAGTCAAGGTCTATTATAACCGCTACGGCAAAATCGATAGCATTGTGCCCGCTGACGATTAAGCATTAGACCTGCAAAACAGTCTGTTGTGGTAAGTCTCTAACGATTGATGTCAACAATTCAAAAGCTATGAAAATCCATCTATGTACCATCATTATCGCGCGATTCGGGGCTTGTCTCGAATCGCTGTAAACCGCGCGGTTTGTGGTAGATATGTGGTAGAAAGAGGTTAAACTATGGATTCCGCTAGGAAGTGTGAAGTTGTGCAGGAAATCGCGTATTTGCCGGGTGGCCCGAACGGGTGGAAAAAGACTCTGAATCAGGCCTTGGAGCACCCTAATATTAAAGAGTGGGCGTATATCCTGCATGATAAGGACATCGACAATCAGGGCAACCCGATTGCCCCGCATGTACACATTGTTATTATCCTGCACGATAGCGTTAAGTATAGCACGATTGGCGGCTATATTGGCGTGCCTGCCCAGTATGTGCAGTCGATCAAGCAGCGTATCCGCAAGGGTAAGCATTATCAATCCGATGTTGGTGGTGCCTTGTCCTATCTGACCCACCGCAACGCCAAGGACAAGCATCAATATGATGATAGCGAGGTCGTTGCTAAGCCCGGCTTTGATTGGCTGAATTTGCGAGCCAAAAGTGAGCAAGCTCAGGCTGAACAGCGCTCGTTGACTCAAATTTACAAGGACATCGAGGCTGGCAAAATCCGAGAATACAACCTTTTTTCGCGCATTACGATGAGTGCATATATCGATAATAAAATCGATATCGACCGTGCTTTTGAATACAGGAAGGGCATGCTGCGCCTCGATTACAATCGTAAAATTGATGTGATTTATATTTGCGGCGAGCCTGGCGCTGGCAAGACTACGCTGGCTAAGCAGTTTTGTGAAAAGCGTGGCTATAGCTACTGTCTGTCTGGCAGCAGCCGTGACCCTTTGCAGGAATACCATGGGCAGGATGTATTGATTTTGGATGATCTGCGTCCTGATGTTTTCCCCCTTGCTGATCTCCTCAAGCTGCTGGACAATCATTCCGCTTCTTCTGCCAGTGCGCGCTACCGTGACCGCTGGCTGGAAGTTAAGCTTATTCTTGTAACCACTATCCGGCCCTTGGAAGGATTTTACGCTTGCTTGCCTGATCACTCCGAACCCATCCAGCAGTTGAAGCGCCGCTGCCGCACTATGATTACTCTCAATAAGTCTGCGCTGGAAATCTACCAGTACAACGATATTGTGGAGGATTATGTGCATATGATGACCGCTGAAAATCCTGTTGCAAAGCTGCACATGGATACTCCTGCCGAAATCAGCGATAGGGCGATTCTTCATGATCTTTGCGCCGATCTGGGCGTTGCCTATCCGTTTAAGTCTGCCTCTTAATTAGCATACGCAATGCCATTAGCTTGATGATCTAGGCTAATGGCATTGCCTACTAAAAAGGAGTACTACGCCATGAAAACTATTATTGACCCCGGCAGCACTTGCTGCTATCTCTGCGGCAAATCTGCCAATTTGGAATGCCATCACATTTTTGGCGGCAGCAACCGCAAGGCCAGCGACTGCTATGGCCTCACCGTTCGGCTGTGCCATGCCTGTCACAATGAGCCGCCCCACGGTGTGCATTTTAATGCCCGCAAGCGCCGCCAGCTACAGCGCAAAGCACAGCAGATCGCCATGCGCCGCTATAACTGGGATATCTGCGACTTTCGTGATATCTTCGGCAAAAACTACCTCTAAAATAATGTAAGGAGTCTACCCATGAGTGAAGAAAAAAATACCCTGCGCCTGCAAACCATGCAGCGCTATCGGCTGCTGATTTTTCAGCGCGGCTTTCGGCGGCTGATTCGCAGCCCGCTTTGCATTATGCTTTCCCTTGTTTTGCTGACCGCCTGCGCCTTGGGTATGCTTTTTACCCCAAAGCGCTATCCGCTGCTTTGGCCGCTGTACGATTTTATCATCGCGGCAAGCTATCTTTTAGTTTTTGCCTTTAGCTGCTTTTGTTCCGCCAGTGTACCTAATGCGCGTGAGATCATCAACAATCTGCTGCGTGTGGGTATCGTCAACTATGCGGGGGAAGTGCCGCTGCCTATCAAGCTGGAAAAAAGCAGCAGCAAAATTTACAATCTTACCTTTTTTTCGCGGGGCATGCCCTACAAGGATTGGGAAGAATGGTGCACCAAGCTTGAGACCGCTATGGACATTATGATTTTGTCTATTCGCCCCGGCGGCAGGCCCAGCGAAACCGTGATAGAGTACACAACCGTTATCCAAAATTACGGCGAAAAATACTACTGGAACAAGCAAGTTCCCGCCGAAGATTTTAAACTGGCCGTTGGCCTAGATGTGGCTCATCGCCCCAGCTATATTGACCTTGCCAAAACGCCGCACTGGCTGATCTGCGGCGCAACGGGCATGGGCAAAAGCAAGCTGGCACAGTTGCTGGTGCTTCAAATCATTCAAAAAGGTGCAATTCTTGTGCTTGCTGACTGGAAAGGTGGCCTTGATTACCCGACAGCTATTCGGCAAGGCAGCGAATTGGTAACAGATGAGGATACCCTGCTTACGAAACTTGAAACCTTAACATCAGAAATGGAGCGCCGCCGCCAACTGTTTCTAAATGCCGGGGTTGCCAACATCACCGAGTACAACCGCAACAATACGATCCCCTTGCCCCGGCACATCTTGCTGATCGATGAGGCATCTATTATCCTTGACCCCACGGGCCGCAGCAAGGCCGACAAGGACAAGATTGCAGAAATTTTGAATGGCCTTAACACGATTGGCCGCTTGGCGCGTGCCTACGGTATTCATCTGATCGTCTGCACGCAGCGCGCCGATGTCAACAGCATTCCGGGCAGTTTAAAAGCACAGCTCGATGGCCGCATGTCTGCCCATGCAGCCGATGACCAAAGTTCTATTGTTATCATGGGCGATGGTGTGGCCGCCGAACTGCCCCCAATTCCAGGGCGTTTTGTCATGCGGGATATTTCCGGCAGCTATACAGTATTTCAAGCATTTTTGATTGATAACATTCAAAAGGAGTAAGTGCTATGTCTTATCCAACTAGGGCCAGCCCACCGCTGCGCTCGTACCAGCAGGACGATTTGGAAACTCTCAAAAATTATGAGGGGCACGCGGCTCTGTGCGTGCTTGCAACAGGCCTCGGCAAAACCCGTGAGTTTACCGAATTCCTGCGCTGGGAAGTTACGCAAAACGACCACCACTGCCTGATTTTATCCCACCGCGAAGAGCTGGTATACCAGCCCCTTACATATTTAGAGGATATCCGCTGCGGGGTAGAACTGGCCGGAAAGCGTGCCCACCATGAGCCGATCATCAGTGCTTCGGTGCAATCTCTGGTAGGTCGTTTGAGCAAATACAATCCGCGTGAGATCGACACCATTATTGTAGATGAGGCGCACCACGCCGCTGCACCCACCTATCGGCGTATTTTAGAGTATTTCGGCGGTGCAACAATTTTCGGCTTTACTGCCACGGCCCACCGGGGCGATGGTATTGGCCTTAGCTGCGTGTTTGACGATCTTCTGATCGAGCGCGACACGCTGTGGGGTATCCAAAACGGCTATCTTACCCCCATAGAGTGCGTGCAGGTCAATTTAAAGTACGATATGGGCAGCGTGAAAATTTCCGAAGATGGCGATTTTAACAGCGCCGATGTTGCCCGCGTAATGTCCGGTACGGCTGCCGGTGTGGCCGAAGCTTACGAAAAGCACGCGCGGGGCCAGACGATCATCTTTGCCGCCAGCTTGAGTGAAGTAAAAGATATTACCCACTTTATCAACAAAAAGGCTGGCAAGCAGATCGCGGCGGCAGTCACTGCCTCTACCCAAAAGCGTGACCGCATTTTAGAAGCCTACAAGCTGGGCATTTACAAGGTACTGGTAAACTTTGGCATTTTTACTGAGGGCACCGACCCGCCCTCAACCGAAACCGTGCTGATCGCCCGCCCAATCGCTCACACCAATGTGGGGCTGTATGCCCAAATGGTGGGCCGTGGGCTGCGCCTCTCACCGGGAAAAACAAGCTGTAAGGTGATCGACTGCGTAGGAATCAGCAACTCCCCAATCTGCACAGCGGCAACACTGATCGGCAAGGATATTCCCGAGCCGGAGCCGGAAAAGGCTAAACAGGAAAAACAGCCAGACGAAAATAAAAAGATCGAAGTGCTGAGCGGTGACAATATCCCCGAAACATGGATTAAAAAGGAATCTGAGGTAAGCATTATGGAAAAAGGTGTTGGCGTGGATATGCACGAGATCGCATGGATCGCCCTCAAGAATGGCGGCTATATCCTGCCTATCCCCAATGTGGTTTACAAAATCAGCAAACCCCTGCCCGATGGTACGGTATACCTTCACCGCAACAAGGCATGTGCAAAGGTCGCCCTGCCGCAGCAGTATATTTTTGACTGGGTCTATCAAGACTTAAAGGCCAAGCACGAAAACTGCCGCCACATCTGGGATAAATCGCAGCGCCGTTATTGGGATAAACAGCCCGTTACCTCGGCGCAGATCGGCTTGATTCAGCGCCTCGCGCCGGATTATAAGCTCGATACCGCAAAGATGAATCGCGGCGAGGCTTCGGCTTTGATTCAGAATCTGTTGTACGCAAAGGAGGAGGCAGAGGAAAATGCCCAGGAAAGCCCGTAAAGCAGCGGCAAGCGGTGTGTATCATGTAATGGTACGCGGTATCGACAAAATGCAGCTGTTTATTGATGATGCCGATAATGTGCAGTATTTGTGCTTTCTAAACTTCTGCCAGAACGATAAGTTCAAGATTCTGGCTTACTGCCTGATGGGCAATCATGTGCATTTGCTTGTGCATACCGATAAGCAGAGCAGCGAGCACATGGAAGCCGCCATGCGCAGCATTGGAATTCGATACGCCGCCTACTATAACCGCAAATACAACCGGGTAGGCCCTATTTTTCAAGGCCGTTTTGCAAGCCAAGTTGTAGAATCCGTTGGATACTTTCTGCGGGTCCTGCGCTATATCCATAATAACCCGGCGGCTGCCGGTATGGTCACAGATTTGGGCAGCTATGTGTGGAGCAGTTATATTGACTACTTCGGCACACGCACCAGCTGCCTGTGCATGGTGCATACCGGCTACGCCTTGCAGCTGCGCACCCAAGATTGGCTTTTGCATTGGCACACCCCAAAAGAAACCAATCGCCTTGGTTTTCTTGATGTTGACACTTCAAAAAAACACCCGCCCGATGAGGAGGTAAAAGCTATGATCTTTCAGCTGGCCGATTGCCAGCCGTGCGATCTGCAGCTTATGCCAGCAGAAAAGCAGGCCAGCGTGTTTGCTGCTCTTTATTATGAGGAAGGCGCACGCATTGCGCAGCTTTCCCGGCTAACGGGTGTGGCAAAGGGGGTGATTAAAAAGATGATCTAGGCCAGGTTTTGAAAAATTGTCCAAGTTGTAGTTTCATTTTATAGTTGTAAAATCAAAAGGAGATTTGCAATGAAAAAAGTAATCGATCATGTAACTTATAATACTGATACCGCTACCGAGGTTGCCCGCGAGCAGAATGGCATCGCCACTGATGGCAACTATACTGAAACTCGGCTGTATTATAGCCGCCGTGTTGGCTGGTTTTTCTACCATGAGGGCGGTGCACTGTCTTGCTGCGGTAAAGTTAAACATAGATTTGGAAGTACCTATTGCGTTGCAGGTTGGTATATCGAACCCATTGATGAGGAAGAAGCGCGCGACTTCTGCGCAGAGCATGGCGATTATGACGACTATGTCACCTATTTTGGTGTGCCCGAAGAAGCGTAAAGAATCGCCTACATTATATAAGAGGTAAATATTATGAAGAAAATCATTAAACACAAGCTCTACGATACCAGCACGGCAAATCTTATTGTGGCAAATCGGCACTATACCAACAATAGCGCTACAGATTGCGAAGCACTGCTGTATCGTACCCGTAAGGGAGCATGGTTTTTGTTCAAAGAGGGCGGCGCATTGACTGGCTACGCCGTGCGTGATGGACATAATTGGGTAGGTTCTAGCCGCATTGAGCCCATTACGGAGAAAGAAGCGCGTAATTTCTGTAAGAAATACGGAGACCCCAGTGATTATGCAGAATATTTTCCGGATTTAATGCAGGTCTAAAAACCACACAAGGCCGGGGCAGCTGCCCCGGCCTTAATCATTATCAGGTATTTCTAAATTTTCAAACAGTGGGCTTTTCCAAAAATCCAAAAGGCTTATATTTAAGCCGACACAGATTTTGAAAATCGTTGCCGTGCTGGTATTGTTCACACGGTTTTTGTTTTTTACTGTGCGTGTAATGCTGCTGGCGGATAGGCCCGAACGCTCTGCCAGCTGATTCAAGGTCATGCTGTTTTCTTTTGCAAGCTCTAAAATACGCAGAGAAATAGCCTGTTGTAATTGCATACTATCCCTCCCGCGTTTTGCCTCTACGCACATTTTACGGGATTTTGCTTGCTGTAGTTTTGCGTGCACGCAAAATCTGTGATATAATATTGCAAAACGGGTCGACAAGCTGTATATTTATTTTGTAAATATTGCCCGGCGGCATCGGGGACGGCGCTTGCGCGCAGCGCCAAGCACCGTCCACATGCCCAAGAAGTAAAAAAGCTGCCCGGTTTCAGCAAACGGGCAGCGGATAGAAAAAGAGGGAATGTACATGAAAAAAATTTTGGCATTGATTCTTTCAGCGGCGATCTGCGCAAGCTTAACCGCCTGCGGAAAAGAAGTTGAAAACGCTTCATCGATTGAAAGCGAAGTTACCGTAGAAAACAAGGTCAAGAGCGTAAGCGCTGCTGAATCCTTGAATCTGGTAATCGGCGGCGATTCTGAGAATGTCAAGGCAACCGTCAATCCAAAGGATGCCGAGAACTACGAGATTCGCTATAAGTCCAGCGATGAAAAGGTTGCTACCGTGGACAAAGATGGCAATGTGACCGCTGTATCGCAGGGCGCTTGCTGTGTAACTACTACTGTGGTGGCCAAGAAAACGGCAGAGGTAGTCGATGAAGCTGCCAGCAGCACCGCATCTTCCACGGAGAGCAAGTCTGCAGAATCCGTAGTATCCTCCGAAGCTGCTTCTTCTGAGGCAAAGGATGAAAAGGCTGCCGAGGAAAAAGAAACAGTTCTTGCAACTGCAACTACCAATGTTACAGTAACTCCAAAGGGCGGCATTGACCTGTCCAAGGACAGCAAATCCTCTACGGATTCTACTAAGACCACCAGCGCTTCCAAAAATAATACCAACAAGGGTACGAATTCCTCTACTGCAACTTCCGGCTCGACTACTCCTGCATCAACCACTTCTGGCTCTTCCTCTAACAACAGTGGTTCGACAAGCGGCTCCTCTGGTAGTTCTTCTGGCGGTTCTTCGAGCGGATCTTCCAACAAGGGTTCGTCCAGCGGCGGTAGTTCCTCCGGTGGTTCCAGCGCTACGCCTGCAACACCGAACCATGCTCCCGCTCCTGCGCCTGCAACACCGGAACCTGCTCCTGCGCCTGCAGCACCGGAACCCGCTCCTGCGCCTGCACCCGATCCGAACCCTGCTCCCGTTCCCGATCCTGCCCCGGAACAGCCCAGTGAACCCGAACAGACCCCTCCTCCGGCAAGTGACCGTAAGGATGGCAGTGATATGATCACTGGTGGTGGTACTACCGATGGAGACATGGGCGGTGATGGAGGTTATATTGGAGATTAAATAATTTTGAATCCCATGGCAAAGCGCCATGGGATTTTTTATTTTAGAAGTATCAACAAAAAATAGAAAATACCTAAATCTATGATATTTTTGCTTTCGTGAAAAATATTGCAATTCTCCGAAAAACGCGGATACTTTTATTATAGTATGCGAAGGAGGTTCTGCTGCTGATGCGTAGAATAAGTAAATATATCGCTGGTGCGATGGCGGTGTGCATGATTGCAACAAATTTAACAACGCCTGTTGTTTATGCAATGGAGCAGACTGTAGATATAACATCTTCTACTGTCACAGAAAGTGATGAATTAGCGGATATTTCATCTGGTCAAAAAGAATTGGATGTACCAATAAATAGTGAAGCAGAAAACTCCAATTCGGCCGAAGAATCTGTAAACAGTGCCGTATCTGTGCCGGAAGACACAACAGAAGATAATACAAATAGCGCTGGATCAGATAGTTCCAGCGCTATTGATGCTGTAGAAAGTGACACAGTGAACAGCGATAGCAATGATCCTGCGGATTCTGAATCTGAATCGCAGGGGCAATATTAGGGACGGTTCTTTTTTGATGTAAACGCTTCAATTTTATAAGTGCATTTGGGACTGCGCTTTTGCGCAGCAACAAGCACTGTCCCAATGCAAAAATTCTATTTGTCAACGGGGCGGCCTTTTTCTTTTTTGATGGTAACATTTCAAAAGCCTGCCGGGTAAGTTTTTTGCTTACCCGGCTTTTGCTTTTTATACCGGCTGCATGGTCATATCGCAGTCGGCACATTTAATGTTTACCACTTTGGTGGCCCGCACGCTGTTTTTGCAGCAGGGGCACATATATTTAATGCTGTGGCTGTTTGGGCTGCCCCCGGCGGGTTTGCCTGGGGCATTTCCTGCTCCTGTGCCTCTGGGGGTGTAGCTCCATTCTATGCGGCTCATGTGGATATCCGTCCAGCCCTGCTCTAAGATAAATTCGCACAGCGCCTCGGTAGGCTCTGTTATGCTCCACCCTATGCGCGGGTCATAGCTGATTTTTAAATCACACTTTTCTGCCAGTGACTTAAATTTTTTGTTGTGATACTGCCCGCCTCGGCTGCAATCCTGCACACCGTTTTGCAAATTCCACAGGTGCACGCATTCATGCACAAGAGTGGCAACCACATTTTCAATCGGTCTGTCCAGCGTGCCTGCGCCGATGTTCAGCTCGTGTCGGGTGCTTTCGCCCCGCTGCCACGCTTTGGCCACCGTCACATGCCCGTAGGCTTTCGGGGTGCTCTGAATCGTGATAATAGGTTCTTCCAGCTGCCCGCCAAAATATTTGGTATTTACGGCCCGGAAAATCTTTTCAAGGTATCCCGCGGTACGGCTTGTTTTGATGGTTTCTTTCATGGTGTGTTCCTCACTTTC
>Ga0129314_1000863_pt1 | contig 26363 bp, 25 predicted proteins | sample O1111metagenome_FD_94431 | JGI IMG/M metagenome (GOLD analysis project Ga0129314, IMG submission 94431) | Orangutan individual fecal microbial communities from fecal samples from Wisconsin, USA - O1111 metagenome | ecosystem: Host-associated > Mammals > Digestive system > Large intestine > Fecal... | reverse complement strand
CATGGGCGATGAAACGGACCGCAGGTTCATGGCCAACGTCATGGATATGGTCAATGATTACGCCTCTGTCGCCAAGGTGGCGGATACCTTCCAGGTGGTGTATACCCCCTTCCACGGCTGCGGCTATCAGCTGGTGCCGGAGGCGCTGACCCGCCTGGGCATCAAGCATCTGCACTGCGTACCCGAGCAGATGGTCATTGACGGTGATTTCCCCACGGTGGACTCTCCCAACCCGGAGAATCCCGAGGGTTTCTATCTGGCGGTGGCGCTGGCGGACAAAGTGGGCGCCGATTTTATCGTGGGCACCGACCCCGACAGTGACCGCGTGGGCATTATGGTGCGCGACCGGGCGGGCAAGTTCCAGCCTGTCAGCGGCAACCAGACCGGCGTACTGCTGAGCGATTACCTGTACGGCGCTATGGCGCGCAGCGGCAAGCTGCCCCGGAAGCCTGTGATGCTGAAAACCATCGTCACCACCGAGATGGCCCGTAAGGTGGCCGAGGCGCACGGTGTTACCTGCTACGATACCTTTACCGGCTTTAAGTTTATGGCCGAGAAGAAGAACCAGCTGGAATCCGCCGGCGAGGGCAAGGTGGTCTTTTCCTATGAAGAGAGCTACGGCTATATGCTGGGCGACTATGTCCGGGATAAGGACGCGGTTACCGCCTCGCTGCTGCTGACGGAGATGGCCGCTTGGTATGCCGCGCAGGGCATGACCCTCTTTGACGCGCTTAATGCCCTCTATGAAAAGTATGGCTGGTACGGGGAAAAGACCCACAATCTGGTGATGCCCGGGCTGGACGGCCTTGAGAAGATGGCGCAGCTGATGAAGTCTCTGCGGGAGAATCCGCCCGCCGAAATCTCCGGCGTGACCGTCGTCCGCCGTAAAGACTATACCGATGGCAGCGTGGTGGACTGCGCCAGCGGCGCAGTGTCCCAGATGGAGCTCAAGGGCAGCAACGTGCTGCGCTATGAGCTTTCCGACGGCACCACCATTCTGGTGCGTCCTTCCGGCACTGAGCCGAAAATCAAGGTCTACATCCTCACCATCGGCAAGGATGCCGGCCAGCGTGACGCCAACATCGACAAATATGGCCGGTGGGCGAAAGCACTGGCTCAATAAGTATAAAAAACCTCCTGACCGGATGAGGTCAGGAGGTTTTTGCTTAGCCTTGGCGGACAAAAATCAGATTTTCCATCAGGTCGATCTTCTCGATGGTGCCGACCACGGCGGTGGGTACGCCCAGAATATCGGTAAAGACCAGCTGCTCGCCCTGCTTTTGCATGGCGGCCACATTTTTGCACAGCTCCTGCTTTTCACCGCCTTGCAGGGTGTACACAGTGGAAAGACACATGATTATTCTCCCTTCAGCAGCTTCAAAGCCTCGTCCAGCTTTTCGTTGCCCAGATCAAAGTCCAGAATCGCATCATGGATCAGCTGCGCGGCATCATCGTCCATGCTGTGAGCCAGCTCATGCAGCTCTTCGGCGTGATGGCGGTTGTGCTGCACCATATAGGCCAGCAGGGCCAGCGCCTCCTCGGGGGAGTGGTGGTCATGGGTGTGGGAATGGTCGTGGGTGTGGGTATGCTCCTGCTCATGCCCGTGGTCGTGGGTGTGGGGATGGGTATGGGTGGTGCCGTCGGTATGGGTGTGTTCATGATCGTGGCTGCACATGGATAAAACCCTCACTTTCGTAATTTTTCTCATTTTACCACGTTGTGCCGGGCAAGTCAATTTACAAATTGTACACGGATAGGGCGGGGAAAAGCCCTTGTCAAACGTGAAAGATTGATGTATCATAGAGAAAGAGAAGAGGCGGCGCTTATTTTAGGCGTGAAATCACAGCGAAGGAGCGATCCCATGGCAGAACATATCCATACCCATGCCGATGGCACTACCCATACGCATACCCATTCCCATGCCCATACCAAGGCAGTGCTGAACCGGCTGAGCCGGGCGCAGGGCCATCTGGACTCCGTCCGCCGCATGGTAGAGCGGGGGGAGGATTGCTCCGAGGTGCTGGTGCAGCTGTCCGCCGTGATTTCGGCGCTGAACTCCACCGGTCGTGTGATCTTGAAGGATCACATTGCCCACTGCATTGTGGACGCGGTGGAAGAGGGCGATACCGCCGCAATTGAAGACCTGAATACCGCCATTGACCGCTTTATGCGCTGACGGCGGCGGTCATCAGGCAAGCGAGGTGAACGAGATGGTCAATATGAAAACTGCGGCCAGGGCGGGAGAAAAGGCGGCCCGGGTCGTGGGAAAGGTGTTGCCTCAGCTGGCGCCGCTGGGAAAGGCGCTGGCGGTGATCTCCGGCACCATGGCGGTGCTGACCGCGGCGGGTTGGCTTATTACCCGCGCGAACGAGAAAAAACAGTCATAAACATTGTAACGGGGAGACGCGGCGCGTCTCCCTCGCCCTATGAAAGGAAGTCATATCATGCGAAAAAAACAATTTAAGGCGGAGTCCAAGCGGCTGCTGGATCTGATGATCAACTCCATCTATACCCACAAGGAGATCTTCCTGCGGGAAATCATTTCCAACGCCTCCGACGCCATCGACAAGCTGTGCTATCTCAGCCTGACCGACGATCAGGTGGGGCTGAACCGTGACGATTTCCGCATTATTCTGACAGTGGATCGGGAAAACCGCACGCTGACCGTCAGCGATAACGGCATCGGCATGGACGAGGGTGAGCTGGAGAATCATCTGGGCGTGATTGCCAACAGCGGCAGCTTCCAGTTCAAGGGTGAGCTGGAGGGACAGGAGACGGCGGATACCGATATCATCGGTCAGTTTGGCGTGGGTTTCTACTCCGCATTTATGGTGGCCGATCAGATCACCGTGGTGACGAAGAAATACGGCTGCGATCAGGCCTATCGCTGGCAGTCCGCCGGTGTGGACGGCTATACCGTGGAGCCTTGCGACAAGGAGACGGTGGGCACTGACGTTATCATGCATCTGAAGGCTGACAGTCCGGAGGAGCAGGACGAATACAGCCAGTATCTGGACGAATATACGCTGCGCCGTCTGGTGAAAAAATACAGCGACTATATCCGCTTCCCCATTCGGATGTTGTCCACCCATTCCCGCCGGAAAGAGGGCAGCCCCGATGATAAGCCGGAATACGAGGATGTGACCGAGTGGGAGACGCTGAACTCCATGGTGCCTTTGTGGCAGCGCAGAAAGAGCGAGGTTACCCGAGAGGAATATGATAAGTTCTATCAGGAGCGCTTCGGCGAGTTTGCCCCGCCTCAGTCGGTGATTACCGTGTCTGTAGAGGGCGCCGTGACCTATAAGGCGCTGCTGTTCATCCCCTCCCGCATGCCTAACCAGTATTTTACAGAGGATTTCAAGCCCGGCCTGCAGCTTTATAGCTCCGGCGTGATGATCATGGATCACTGTGCCGACCTGCTGCCGGAATACTTCAATTTTGTCCGGGGCGTAGTGGATTCTCCCGACCTGAGCCTGAATATTTCCCGGGAGCTTTTGCAGCATGACCGGCAGCTGAAGGTTATCGCCGCCAATCTGGAAAAGAAGATCAAGGCGGAGCTTCTGCGGATGCTGAAGGATGAGCGGGAAAACTATGAAAAGCTTTACCGCAGCTATGGCCGCCAGTTGAAGCTGTGTGCGCTGAACAACTACGGCATGAACAAGGAGAAGGTGCAGGATCTGCTGCTGTTCTACTCCTCCCGCGAAAAGAAGCTGGTCACGCTGGATGAATATGTGGACCGCATGCCCGAAAGCCAGAAGTTCATCTACTACGCCACCGGCGAAAATGTAGACGCCATCGATCATCTGCCCCAGACCGAGCTGGTGAAGGAGCACAACTATGAAATGCTTTATTTCACCGATAATACCGACAGCTTTATTCCTGACCTGTTCCGCCAGTATCGTGATAAGCCCTTCCGCAGCGTGGTGGACGGCGAGCTGGAGCTGGAGGATGAGAAGAAGCCGGATGAAAGCGATAAGTATCAGGAAGACTTTGCCTTTATCAAGGAAACACTGGGCGATTGCGTCACGGAGGTCAAGGCCAGCGCCAAGCTTAAAACCCATCCTGTATGCCTGTCCAGCGGCGAGGGCTTGAGCTTTGAAATGGAGAAATATTTCAATGCCGTGCAGCCGGAGCTGGGAATGAAGGCCAAGCGTATTCTGGAGATTAACGTGGATCATCCCGCCTTTATCGCGCTGCAAAGTGCACGGATTACCGATCCGGAAAAGGCAAAGAAATATGTGCAGATCCTCTATAATCAGGCATGCTTGATTGCGGGGCTGCCCATCGGCGACCCCAGCGGCTATACGGATTTGCTGTGCAGCCTGTGGTGATCATAAAAAAAGAGCGCTTCGGCGCTCTTTTTTAGTCCTTCAGTTTGCTTTTGTGTTCTTTACAATGCGTACAAGCCCTGTGCCGTTTTCCGCCGTGTCCAGACGCAGCGTCACGGTATAAAGACCGTCCCAGCCCTCATAGGTCAGAGCGGTGCAGCCGTTCGCCTGGGGCTGGGCCTCGGTAAAGGTGACGCTCATCACATTTGTGTCGCCGAGGCACAGGTAGTAGCAGCCGGTATCCTCTCGAAAAATAAACTGCTCCAGACCCCGCTTGTCGGTTTCCTCCAGCGTCAGACCAAATACCGTGTCCAGCGCCAGATCCATCTCCTCCCGCGAGATGACCATCACATCAACGCCGGGGTTGCCTAACTGCTGCTGGACGTAGGCATATTCCTCCTGCTGTGATTCGCTCGCCACTATTAGACGGGGAAGAGCGCTTGTCGGCAGTATACGAAATATATAATAGCACGGGGCTATATTTTTGACAACGGGAAAATTATGGGACGCTGCTTTCCATCGAACGAAAAATACGTTATAATAGCAGCAACAATCCTTTTGACAGGAGGAGCGCTTATGCTGACCATCTGGATAGGCCGCGCAGGCAGCGGCAAATCGGCGCGTGTGCTGGAGGCCATCGCCGACCGCCGTGATGCAAGGCCGCAAATACTGCTGGTGCCGGAGCATACCTCCCATGAGGCAGAGCTGGATCTGTGCCGCGCCTGCGGCCCTACCGCCTGCCGCAGCGCGGAGGTGCTCACCTTTCAGAGCCTGGCCACCCGCGTGCTGGGAGAAACCGGGGGCCTGGCGGGGGTGACGCTGGATAATGGCGGCAAGCTGCTGACCATGCGCCGCTGCCTACAGGAGCTGCATACCCACCTGAAGGTGTTTGGGCGGCCGTCACAGCGCGCGGCGTTTCTTCACCAGCTGACCACTTTGGCCGATGAGCTCTACGCCTATCAGATTGCGCCGGAAACGCTGTACCGCCATGTGGAGGATATGGAGGGCGCCATGGGCGATAAGCTGCGCGATGTGGCCATGATCTTTGCCGCCTATGACGCACGCCTGCGCTGCGGCGATACGGATGTGCGCTCCCGGGTGCAGAAGCTGCATGACCATCTTCCTCAGTCGCACTATCTGGATGGCAAGGATCTCTATCTGGATGGCTTTTCCTTCTTCAATAAGCAGGAGGAAAGCGTGCTGTCGCTGGCGCTTCGGCGCTGTCACAGTGTAACGGTGACGCTGCTGGGCGACCGTGGCGGGCGGCAGTTTCAGAATGCCGCCGCGCAGAAGGAGCGTCTGGTACGCATGGCCAACGAGGCGGGAACGGAGTGCCGCCTTGCCTATTTTTCCAGACAGGGCGATGGCCCGCTGGATCATCTGGAGCGCCGCTTTTTCGGCAGCGATGCCTGCTGGGAGGGGGAAACAGACGCCGTGACGCTGTATGAGGCGTCCGATGCCTTTCATGAGGTGGCGTATGTGGCGGCTCAGATTCGCCGCCTAGTCCGGCAGGGCTACCGCTATCGGGATATTGCCGTGGCCAGCCGCAGTATGGAGCTGTATGGCCCGCTGTTGGAGGCGGTGTTCCGGCGGGATGAGATTCCGGCCTATATCAGCCGCCGCAGCGATATTCTGGAAAAACCGGTGATGACGCTGCTGCTGTCCGCTGTGGACGCGGCTACCGGCGGCTTTGAATATGAGGATATGTTCCGCTATCTGAAAACTGGCATGACCGGTGTGACGGAGGCGGAATGCGACCTGCTGGAAAACTATGTGATCCGCTGGGATATCCGGGGCAGCATGTGGCTGCGCGACGTACCGTGGACAGCCAACCCGGACGGCTACGGCATGGACTTGACACAGGAGCGCACGGCGCGTCTGGCGGAGGTCAACCGTATCCGTGAAAAGGTTCGCCTGCCGCTGCTGGCCTTGACGGAGGGGCTGAGAAACCGTCCCTCCGCCCGTGACAAGGCCCGGACGCTGTTTGAGTTTGCGGCGGCGGCCGGTGTGCCTGAGGCGCTGCGGGATAAGGCGGATGCCCTGCTGGCGGCGGGGGAGGTGCAGCTGGCAGAGGAATATGCCCAGCTGTGGCAGATTTTCTGCGATGTGCTGGATCAATTCGTGGAGATTCTGGGTGATACGGCGCTGGACGGCGAGGAATTTGCCAAGCTGCTGCGTCTGGTGCTGACCCAGTACAGCGTGGGAACCATTCCCGCCACGCTGGATCAGGTCAAGGTCAGCGAGATTACCCGCAACGACCGCCACCGGATCCGGGTGCTGTTTTTGCTGGGAGCCAACGACCATCTGCTGCCGCAGGTCGATCAAAATGGCGGGGTGCTGGACAGCGATGACCGGCGGGCGCTGCAGCAGCGTGAGATCCCGCTGTCGGATGCCACCTTTGACGCGCTTGACAACGAATTGCAGAATATCTACGCCTGTCTTGTTCAGCCTACAGCGCGCCTCCACGTCAGCTGGGCGGTTACGGATGTTGCCGGCGCCGAGCTGCGTCCTTCCTTCGTGGTGGAGCGTATTCGGCTGCTGTTTCCTGCGGTACGCACCTGCCGGGGGGACGATGCCTGCCTGATGGAAACCCCGGCGGCAGCCCTGTGCGCCGCTGGGAACAGCGAGGCGCTGCGGCGCTATTTTGCGGCCGACCCCCGGTATGCACCGGCCATTGCCGCCATGGAGCGCGCCAGACATATGGCGCGGGGGCGGCTTTCCGCCGAGGTGGTGCACTCGCTGTACGGCCATACCATCGCCATGTCGGCCAGCCGTATTGACCGGGTACGGTCATGTCACTTCGGCTATTTCATGGAATACGGCCTGCGGGCGAAAGAACGGAAAAAGGCGGGCTTTGAGGCCCCGGAGGTGGGCACCTTCCTCCACTACCTGCTGGAAAACGTGAACCGTGAGGTGAAAGAGCGGGGCGGCTATCAAAAGGTGGACGATACAGCGCTGCGGGGCATGGTGGAGGCGCAGGTGGATCGCTATGCCCAGCAGTGTATTGATGACTATGCCCACAAATCCGCCCGCTTCCGCTACCTGTTCAGCCGCCTGCGGGAGACGGCGTACAGCATCGTCGTGGATATTGCCGGGGAAATGCGGCAGTCTGATTTTGTCCCGGTGGCCTTTGAGCTGAGCTTCGGCGGCCGCAGCGGTACGCTGCCTGCCGTAACCGTGCGTCAGGGCGGCACATCGCTGTCGGTATCCGGCAAGGTGGATCGTGTGGACGGCTGGCTTCATGACGGAAAGCTGTATCTCCGCGTGGTGGACTACAAAACCGGCAAGAAAAGCTTTGACCTGTCGGACATTCGTTACGGGCTGGGCATCCAGATGCTGCTGTACCTCTTTGCACTGGAGCGGGAGGGAGAATCGCATTTCGGCTATCCCATTGTACCCTGCGGCGTGCTGTACCAGCCGGCCCGCAGTGAAATACTGCGTCAGAATCGGAACATCAGCGATGAAGCGCTGAAGGCGGCGCTGCAAAGCGCACTGCGCCGCACGGGATTGGTGCTGAGCGAGCCGGAGGTGCTGCGTGCCATGGAGCACAGCGCGTTGGAAAAGCCATGCTATCTGCCCATCGGCATCAAAAAGGACAACACACCGTCCGGCAGCATTGCCTCGGCGGCGCAGCTGGGCCAACTGGGACGTTATGTGGATCGCCTGCTGCACCAGATTGCGGACGAGATTGCACAGGGCAACATAGATGCCGACCCCTTTTCCCGGGGGCCGCAGGACAGCGCCTGTACCTATTGTGCCTTTGCCTCGGCCTGCTATTTTGACGAGCGGCGGGATAGACGCCGTTACCTGCGGAAAACGGACAGCGGCGAATTCTGGGCACTGATGGAAAAAGAGGGAGGGGAGGCATCCCATGGCGAAAATTGAATTGACCCCTGACCAGCGCGCCGCGGTGGAGAACCGGGGCGGCAGCCTGCTGGTTTCGGCAGCCGCCGGTTCCGGAAAGACCCGTGTGCTGGTGGATCGTCTGTTCCGCTATATTCGGCAGGAGCAGTGCGCGGTGGATGACTTTCTGATCATTACCTATACCAAGGCGGCGGCAGCGGAGCTGCGGGGCAAGATTGCCTCGGAACTGTCCCGTCAGGTGGCCGAACACCCGGAGGACAGCCATCTGCGCCGCCAGCTGTTCCGCGTTTATCAGGCGGATATCAAGACGGTGGATGCCTTCTGCGCCGGGCTGCTGCGGGAGAATGTCTACCTGCTGCAAGCTGTGGCGGGCCACAGTCTGACCCCGGATTTCCGGGTGCTGGACGAGCAGGAGGCGGGCCTTGTCAAGGAGCGGGTGCTGGAGCGGACACTGGAGGATTTTTATGCCCATATGGATGAGCAGCGGGCACAGCTGGCGGAAACGCTGGGTGCAGGCCGTGACGACAGGGCGTTGGAAAAGCTGGTGCTGGAGGTGCACAGCAAGCTGCAAAGCCATCCCTACCCCCTGCAATGGCTGGAAAAGGTGCGCCGTGATTGGCAGACGCTGCCTGAGGATCTGAGCGCGTCGGACTATGGCCGGGTGGTGATGGAGAATGCGGCGGCACAGGCGGCGTTTTGGGCGGCACAGCTGGAAAAGCTGACGGCGGAGCTGACGGACGAAGCGGTGGCCGCCGCCTACGGGCCTGAACTTGCCCGGGAGGCGGCGCAGCTGCGCGCCTTTGCTGCTGCACAGGGCGACTGGGATGCCATGGCCCGTCAGCTGCCGGCGTTTTCCAGCCTGAAGCCGGTCAAGGGCCAGCACCCGGAAAAGGATCGTGTCAAGACCCTGCGCGGCCGCTGCAAGGCGGCGGTTGCGGAGCTGGAAAGCGTTTTCAACGTAACGTGTGAGGAACATCTTTCGGATCTTCACACCATGGCCCCGGCGATGCTGGCGCTGCCGGAGCTGACGGCGGACTTTGCGCAGCGCTATCAGGCGGAAAAGGTGCGGCGCAACGCCATGGACTTCTCAGATCAGGAGCATTACGCCATCACCTTGTTGCGGCAGGAGGACGGTCAGCCTACGGAACTGGCCCGTCAGGTGGCGCAGCGCTATCGGGAAATCATGGTGGATGAGTATCAGGACACCAACGAGGTGCAGAACTGTATTTTTTCCGCCATTTCTCGTCAGGAGCAGAACCTGTTCACCGTGGGCGACGTAAAGCAGAGTATTTACCGTTTCCGCTTGGCCGACCCCACCATTTTCCTGCGCAAATATCATGAATATGTTCCCGCTGCTGCGGCGGTGGAGGGGCAGCCTCGCAAAGTACTGCTGAGCCAAAACTTCCGCTCCCGGAAAAGTGTGCTGGATGGATGCAATGCGGTGTTTGGCAGCATTATGTCCCCACAGATGGGCGAGATGGCCTATGGGCCGGAGGAGCGGCTCTATTTCGGCGCCGCCTATTATCCGCCGCGGGAGGATACGGCGGCGGAGTTCCACTTTATCAATGTCTCCGACACGGAGGAGGAGCGTTTCGACCGCACCACGGTGGAGGCCCATTTTGTGGCGGCACGCATTCGGAAAATGCTGGATGAGGGCTATCCTGTCATGGGCGGCGACGGTACCATGCGCCGGTGCACGCCGGAGGATTTTGTGATCCTGATGCGCTCTCCGCGCAGCCGTCTGAAAATGTTTACGGCGGCGCTGTCGGCACAGAATATTCCCTGTGCCGCCGACGAGAGCAGCGATTTCTTCACCACGGTGGAAATCGCGGTGGTCTATGCCTTTTTGCAGATCATCGATAATCCCCGGCAGGATGTGCCGCTGATCTCTGTGCTGCGCTCGCCCTTGTTCGGCTTTACGCCGGATCGTCTGGCGGCTGTCCGTGCGCTGCAAAAAGAAGGCGACTACTATGATGCGCTGCTGCTGGACGGGGGAGAGGATACCCGCGCTTTTCTCTCCGCGCTGGAGGAGCTGCGCGCCGCCGCCCGGGATGAAACGGTGGATCAGCTGCTGTGGCGGCTGTACGACACCTGTCACTGTCCGGCAGTGTTCGGCGCCATGCCGGACGGACAGACCCGCCGGGATAATTTGTCGGCCTTTTATACCTATGCCCGTCAGGTGGCCGGGATGGGGAAGAAGAGCGTATTCGATTTCGTCAGCTATCTGCGGACGCTGCTGGAAAACGGCGATGCACCGGATCTGTCCACGCGGCAGAGTGCCGGCGGCGTACAGATCATGTCCATCCATAAATCCAAGGGGCTGGAGTTTCCGGTGGTATTTCTGTGCGACCTGAGCAAGAATTTTGACCGGCGTGACACGCAGGAGCCGGTGCTGGTGCACCCGGAGCTGGGACTGGGCGTGGTGTGCGTGGATAGGCAGCGTCAGATCAAGTACGATACCATCAGCAAAACGGCGGTGGCACTGCGTCTGCAGCGTCAGAGCCGGGCCGAGGAAATGCGGATTCTCTACGTGGCCATGACCCGCGCCAAGGAGAAGCTGATTGCCGTGGACTGTATGCGCAGCGGCCGCAGCCGGATCAATGATCTGGCGGCGGTGACCGGCGTGCCCGTGCCGCCGGAGGCGGTGGCCGGTGCAAAATGCCTGGGCGATTGGCTGCTGCTGCCGCTGCTGTGTACGGCACAGGGCGCGGCGCTGTGCCGCTGGGCCGATACCATTGCGCCGGAGCTGACGGTGGAGGACGGCGGCTGGCAGGTGTATCTGTGGGAAAACCCTGTTGGCGACACGCCGTCTGCCGGAGAGGACGGCGTATATGGCGAGCTGCCGCCGGAACCGCCCTTTGATCCCGCACCGCTGGAGTGGCGGTACGGCCATGAACGCGCCGCGCTGACGCCCGGAAAGGTGACGGCCACCCAGTTGAAGGGACGTGCCATCGACGAGGAGCTGGCGCAGGGCGCCGCCGCTACCCGCCAACGTGCGGTGCTGTTTGAAAAACCGAAGTTTTTGCAGGAGACCACCGGCCTGACGGCGGCGGAAAAGGGCACCGCCGTTCACGCGGTAATGCAGTATATCGATTTGTGTACGCCGCCCACACCGTCTGCCGTGGCGGATGAGGTGAAGAAGCTGCGTCAGCGGCGGCTGCTGACGGATCAGCAGGCCGCGGCGGTGGAGTGCGGTATGGTGGCCCGGTTTTTGGCCTCGCCTCTGGCGGAACGGATCCGAAGGGCCAGACAGGTGTGGCGGGAATACCGCTTTGCCCTGCTGACTGACGCCGCGCTCTACGATCCGGAGGCGGCGGGAGAGGAGCTGCTGCTGCAAGGCGTGGTGGACTGCGCCTTTGAACCGGAGGAGGGCGGCCTTGTGGTGGTGGATTTCAAAACCGACCGCGTTTCCCAAAGCGGACTGGCGGAGCGAGCCGCGCATTACCGCCAGCAGCTGGATGCCTACGCGCTGGCGCTTGGCAAGGTACTGGAAAAAGAGGTCACAGAGAAAGTGCTTTACTTCTTCCAGACAAATTCTTCGGTGAATTTATAAAAAAGTGCTTGCATTCTGCGGCAGGATGTGCTATTATCACAGTTGCGTTTATGGGTAAAACCAGACGACAAGTGTACCGGAAAGGGGTGAACCAGAGCAATGAAGGAAGGAATCCATCCCAATTATCAGCAGACTACTATCAAATGCGCCTGCGGTAATGTGATTGAGACAGGTTCTACGAAGAAGGATATTCGCGTGGAAGTCTGCTCTAAGTGTCACCCGTTCTTCACCGGCAAGCAGAAGCTTGTCGATACCGGCGGACGCGTTGCCAAGTTCAACAAGCGTTTCGGCCTGGAGGGCTAACAGGACACATAAAAGGTCTGCATCTGTGGATGCAGACCTTTTTTTCGTTTACAACCGGCGAAAAACCGTATATAATAGGAAAAAATTCTTTGTACCGAGGGCATTATGGAACGTAAAACACTGGAACATAACGAAAAATCCCGGGATCATGCGGTGCTGGTGGGCTTGCGCTCACCGGTGCTGGCGGAGGACAGTGCCGATGAGGAGAGCCTGATGGAGCTTTCCGAGCTGGTGGATACGGCGGGCGGCGATACGGCGGGCATCATCCTGCAAAGCCGTGAGAAGCCGGACCCCCACAGCTTCATCGGCGAGGGCAAGGTAGAGGAGGTCAAGCGCATGGTGGACAATGAACAGGCCACCATGGTGATTTTCGATAACGAGCTTTCCCCCTCGCAGATTCGTGTGCTGACTGAGCTGCTGGGCGTGCAGGTCATCGACCGCAGCGGCCTGATTCTGGATATTTTTGCCCAGCGGGCGCGGACGAAGGAGGGCTGCCTGCAAGTAGAGCTGGCCCAGTACCAGTACCTTCTGCCCCGGCTGATCGGCATGTGGAGCCATCTGGAGCGTCAGGGCGGCACCGGCGGTTCCCCCATCGGCACCAAAGGCCCCGGCGAGACCCAGCTGGAGACGGACCGCCGCCATATCCGCCGCAAGATCGACAAGCTGAAGGACGAGCTGGAGGAGGTGCGCCGCGTCCGCGCCACCCAGCGCCAGCGCCGCAGCAAGAACGAGATCCCGGTGGTGGCCATTGTGGGCTATACCAATGCCGGCAAGTCCACGCTGCTTAACGCCATCACCGGCTCGGATATCCCGGCCAATAACCGCCTGTTCGACACGCTGGATACCACCACCCGCCTTTTGACGGTCAGCGATACGCTGGACGTGGTGATTTCTGACACGGTGGGCTTTATCCGCAAGCTGCCCCACCAACTGGTGGAGGCCTTCAAGGCCACGCTGGAGGAGCTGGAATATGCCGACCTGCTGCTGCATGTCATTGATTCATCCAATGTGCAGTGGCGTCAACAGGCACAGACGGTGGACAGCCTGATTCACGAGCTGGGCGCCGATACCATCCCCTGCATCCGGGTGTATAACAAGTCCGACCTCAGCTTCCCCAATGAGCGGGCGAAAGAAGAGGATGCGGTGGCCATTTCTGCCAAAACCGGCGAGGGGATTCCCCAGCTGCTGGCGCTGATCGACAGAAAGCTGGACAAGGGCACCCGGCGTGTAACGCTGCACCTGCCGTATGATAAAGCCGGCGCGCTGGACAGCCTGTACCGTGAGGCCAAGGTGGAAAGCGTAGAATACGGCGCCACGGTGGACGTGGTGGCGGTGTGCAATCCCCGCCTGCTGGGTCAGCTGAAGGATTATGTGGAAGGCTGGCAGCCGCCTAAGGAGGACTGGGAATGAACGGGTTTCGCATACCTTTTCAGGCGGCGGAAAGCGAATTCACGGAAAAGCGCTCCCGTTTTATTGGTTATGTGCAGCCTGTAGAAACGGAAGAGGCGGCACGGGCCTTTATTGCCCGGATCAAAAAGCAGCACTATGATGCACGGCACAACTGCTGGTGCTATCTCATCGGCGAGAACACCGTCCGCTATAGCGACGACGGCGAGCCGCAGGGCACGGCGGGACAGCCTATGCTCAATGTGTTCCAGCGGGAGGGCGTGACCAACGCGGTGTGTGTGGTGACCCGTTATTTCGGCGGTATCCTGCTGGGGGCGGGAGGACTGACCCGCGCCTACTCCAAGGGGGCGCGTGATGCCCTGTCCGTGGCGGGCGTGGCGGAAATGGGGGCGTGGGCGCGGCTGCGGGTGCCCTGCACCTATGCGCTGTTTGAGCGGGTCAAGCTGGAGATCGAGAGCTGCGGCGGCGTTGTGGATGATGTACAGTACGCGGCGGACGTAGCGTTGACCGTTTCACTTCCGGCAGAGCGGAGGGAGAAGCTCTGCCGGTGCCTGACAGAGCTTTCCGCCGGTGCCATCGTGGTGGAGCTGCTGGCGGAGGAATATCGTCCCGGCCCGCGAGTGGACATATAAAACAGACAATATACGCAACAATATACGCAAAAAGAGACCGTCCTAAGACGGTCTCTTTTTCATTTCTCTCGCTTGCCCAGCTGGGCGTGGCGCTTGATGGCCTGAAACGATTCATCGCTGATGATATGCTCCATCTTGCAGGCATCTTCGGCGGCGATGTCAGGCGATACGCCCAGACGCACCAGGAACTGTGTCAGCAGCGTATGGCGCTCATAGATGGTTTCGGCCACCTCGCGGCCCGGCTCCAGCAGTGTAATGTAGCCGTTCTCGTCCACCTTGATATAGCCGCCGCTTTTCAGAAGGCCCATGGCCCGGCTGACGCTGGGCTTGGAATACCCCATATATTCGCCCACGTCGATGGCGCGAACGTAAGGCGAGCGACTGGTCAGCACCAGAATGGTTTCCAGATACATCTCGCCGGATTCCTGCAAATGCATGTGATCACTCCTTGCCTGTATTCCCTGCCAGTATAACACAGCCGTGGCCTACATGCAAGTTACGTTTTGCTAACTGCAAAATTACATGCCCAGCGCGGCCTTCAGTGCCTCCGCGCGGTCGGTCTTTTCCCATGCCACGTTCAGATCCTCGCGGCCCATGTGGCCATAGGCGGCCAGCTGACGGTAGATGGGACGGCGCAGATCCAGATCACGGATGATAGCGGTGGGGCGCAGGTCAAAGACCTTCTCCACAGCGGCCTCCAGCTTGTCATCAGCCACGGTGCCGGTGCCGAAGGTATCTACCATCACGGAGACAGGACGTGCCACGCCGATAGCGTAAGCCAGCTGAACCTGGCACTTGCTGGCAAGGCCGGCGGCCACCACGTTCTTGGCCACCCAGCGTGCGGCGTAGGCAGCGCTGCGGTCCACCTTGGTGGGATCCTTGCCGGAGAAAGCGCCGCCGCCGTGGGGCGCGCTGCCGCCGTAGGTGTCCACGATGATCTTGCGTCCGGTCAGACCGCTGTCGCCCTGAGGGCCGCCGATGACAAAGCGGCCGGTGGGGTTGACATAGAACTTGGTGTTTTCGTCCAGCAGCTGGGCGGGAACGGTGGGTTTGATGACCAGCTCGATCATATCCTTGCGGATCTGATCCAGAGAGGCCTCGGCGGCGTGCTGGGTGGAAACCACCACGGTGTCCACGCGGATAGGCTTACCGGCATCGTCATACTCCACGGTGACCTGGGTTTTGCCATCGGGCCGCAGATAGTCCACCAGACCCTGCTTGCGCACATCGGTCAGGCGCTTGGCCATCTTCTGGGCCAGAGAGATTGCCAGCGGCATCAGCTCAGGCGTTTCGTCGCAGGCGTAGCCGAACATCATGCCCTGATCGCCGGCGCCGTTGTCCAGCTCGTCATGGCCGGCCTCCTTGGCCTCCAAAGACTTGTCCACGCCCATTGCAATATCACCGGACTGCTCGTCAATGTTGGTGATAACGGCGCAGGTATTGCAGTCAAAGCCATAAGCGGCGTTGTCATAACCGATATCACGGATCACCTCGCGGGCGATCTTGGCGATGTCCACATAGCAGCTGGTGGTGATCTCGCCCATGATGTGGATCAAACCCGTGGAAGCGGTGGTCTCGCAGGCCACGCGGCCATTGGGGTCCTTTTCGAAGATAGCGTCCAGTACCGCGTCGCTGATCTGGTCGCAGATTTTATCGGGATGCCCCTCGGTAACAGATTCGGAAGTAAACAGATGCTTTGCCATAATTTTAATCTCCTTTCATTTGGGAAACGCAACAAAAAAGCGCCCTGCCTGAACCGACAGAGTGCTGGACTTTGGCCTTTCCTCATCTTTCGATTCATCGTCGGATTTGGCACCTTGAAAAACAGGTTGCCGTGGTTTCATTGGGCCGTTCCCTCCGCCACTCTTGATAAGGTATGAAATTGTCTGGGGTATTTGCTCAACTTAATTCTACCATCTTTGTTACGATTGTCAATAGAAAAGTATGAATTTTTTGTAAAATCACGAAAAAGGGGGCGATACTGACAAAAGCCTCCCCATGAAAGGGGAGGCTTAAAGAAGTTACATTTGAAAAGGGAATGCCTGAAGGCGGTACGGCGAAGGCCGGGGTGCTTTGCCGGGATCGGGACACAGAACATGGCCGACTTATACGCTCCGTCCGGCCGCCCGTCCGCTGCTCCACGCCCATTGCAGATTGTAGCCGCCGCAGTCGCCGTCAATGTCCAGCACCTCGCCGCAGGCGTAAAATCCGGGCACCAGACGGCTCTCCATCGTGTGGGGGTCAAACTCATCGCACCGCAGGCCGCCAGCCGTCACCTGCGCCTGATCGAAGCCGCACACACCGGTGATAGGCAGGGAAAAGCCCACTGCCTGCGCCGCAATTTGCTGCAACTCGCCGTCGTGCAGCGCGGCGGCGCTTTGGCCGGTGAAGCCTGCCGCCTTGCACACCATCTGTCCCAGACGGGAATGGAGCGCGCCGGTCAGCAGCGTACCGGCCTCCCGGTCTCCCGCGCACTCACGCCGCTGCCGCAGCCAGTCCAGCACCTCCCGTTGCTCCCAGTCAGGGAAAAAGTTCAGCACGCAGCACAGTGCGCCGCCGCTTGTCGCTGCAGCGCGGGAGATATCGAAAATCGCCGGGCCGCTGACGCCGTATTCGGTAAACAGCACCTCGCCGCGGTTTTGCGCCACCGTCTCGCTGTCCCGGCGGATGGTGATGCCGCACTCGGCCTTAATCCCCTTCAGCGCCCGGGGATAGGTGGGCTCGGTCTTGATCTGTACCAGCGAGGGGTATAGCGCCGTGCGGTGGTGGCCCAGACTCTTGGCCAGCTGATAGCCGTCCATCACGCCGCCTACCTTGCCGCCTGCCGCGCCGCCCGCCGCCAGAATCACCCGGTCGGCGGTGAAGTCCTCGCCGCTCTCGGTGCGGACGAAAAAGAGATCACCCTTTTTTCGGATACCTGTGGCCGGGCAGCCGGTGCGCAGCGCGATCCCGTGGCTTTCCAGCGCAAAGCGCAGCACGTCCAGCACGCTGCCCGCCATATTGCTGAAGGGATAGACCCGCCCGCTGTCCTCCACCGTGGTAAGCAGGCCCAGTCCGGCGAAGTACTGCAGCGTGCTTCCCACATCAAAGGCGGCCAGGGCATGGCCGCAGAAATCCTGTCCGCCGTGGTAGTGGGCGGGGGAGGCGTGGTGATTTGTCAGGTTGCACCGTCCGTTGCCGGTAGCCATCAGCTTGCGGCCTACCCGTGCCTGCCGCTCCAGCAGCGTCACGGCATGGCCGTTTTCCGCCGCCGTCAGCGCCGCCATCATTCCGGCGGCTCCGCCGCCGATCACCAATACATTCATGCCTGCCGCTCCCATCGTTTCCTAGTCAGATAACCCTCCAGCATCAGGGAGGCCGCCACCGCATCCACCGTCTTTTTCCGCTGCTTGCCGTTTTTGCCGTTGTTGAACAAAATGGCGTGGGCCTCCACGGTGCTGCGCCGCTCATCCCACAGTGTCACCTGCAAGCCCGTTGCCTCGCGCAGCGTTTCGGCGTAGGCGGCGCATTTTTCCGCCCGGGGCCCCAGCGTGCCGTCCATATTCTTGGGATAACCCAACACCAGCTCCGTTACGCCGTGTTCCTGAATCAGGCGGCAGATCTCCTCCGTTACCACCTCTGCCTTGCGGCTGTTGATCACGGTGGAGTACCCTGCCAGCGTCAACGTAGTATCGGAGAGTGCCACGCCGGTATGGGCGTCGCCATAGTCGATGGCCATGATCTTCATATCGCTTTCTCCTTGAAACGGTATATTTTCCCGTCTATCATACCGCGTTTTGACCGCTTGCGCAACCGTTGATTGAAGAAAGCTGCCCCAACAGCGAAAAAAACAGAAAAATCCGCGAAAAATCACCCAAAAAGAGGTTGACCTGCCGATGAAACTATGGTATAGTGAGCATTACCTGTGAGTAGGTGCTTTCTTTTTGCGCGTTTTTTCGCTTTGGACGCGGGGGAGAAACATCCGCAACAACAGGGAGGCAAACGGGCAGCCCATAGAGGGACAGCCTAATCTAATAAGGAGGTGCCGTTACATGCGCGTGAAAATCACTCTCAGATGCAACGAGTGCAAGCAGAGAAATTACAACACGATGAAGAACAAGAAGAATACCCCTGACAAGCTTGAGCTGAACAAGTATTGCCCCTTCTGCAGAAAGCACACCGTCCACACCGAGACGAAGTAATCGGAAGGAGAAACTGCAATGGCTGAAGAAAAGAAAGTCAAGGATCGCGGCCGTTGGTTCCGCGAAATGAAAAGCGAGCTGAAGAAGGTCGTGTGGCCTACCGGCAAGGAGACCATGAAGAACACCGGCACGGTGCTTCTGTGCTCTGTGCTTGTCGGCGCCTTTATCTGGATCTTCGATGCGGTCGCCGTTCTGGCGGTCAACACGCTGATCGGCCTGTTCGCGTAAGGAGCGTAACATGGCTGATAATGCGAAGTGGTATGTGATCCATACCTATTCCGGCTACGAAAACGCGGTAAAAGCCGCCATCGAGAAGTCTGTGACCAACCGCCACTGCGAGGACATGGTTCTGCGCATGGAGATTCCCATGGAGACCGTGACGGAAGTGACCGAATCGGGCACCATGAAGGAAGTGGAACGCAAGGTGTTCCCCGGTTACGTGCTCATCAAGATGGTGCTGACCGATGAAACGTGGCACATTATCCGCAACATCCGCGGCGTGACCGGCTTTGTGGGCGAGGCCAACAAGGCCATTCCTCTCACAGAGGAAGAGGTGCGTCAGATGTCGCTGGAAAAGCACGAGATCGTGGTGAAGTACAACGTGGGCGAGACTGTGAAGATCACAGACGGCCCGCTGGCCAGCTTTACCGGTATCGTGGAGGAGATCGATCCCGAGAAGAACAAGGTTCGCGTGGTGGTCTCCATGTTCGGCAGAGAAACGCCTGTGGAGCTGGAGCTCGATCAGGTGGAGGTTCTGTCCTGACGCGCGGCAGTTATCCGCGCAAGTGGGAGAGACGCCAAAGGTGCGCGTCTCGCCAAGAGCGGTTCCGGTGCGCGACCGGCCGCTACCACATTTTATTAAAGGAGGTGCCTTAAAATGGCACAGAAAGTCGTTGGTTATGTGAAGCTGCAGATTCCTGCAGGCAAAGCAACTCCCGCTCCCCCCGTTGGCCCCGCTCTGGGTCAGCACGGCATCAACATTGCCGCCTTTACCAAGGAATTTAACGAGCGTACCAAGAATGACATGGGCCTGATCATCCCCGTGGTGATCACCGTCTATGCTGACCGTTCTTTCTCTTTCGTCACCAAGACTCCCCCCGCTGCCGTCCTCATCAAGAAGGAATGCAACATCGAGTCCGGTTCCGGCGTGCCCAACAAGGAGAAGGTCGCCACCATCTCCAAGGCTTCCATCCAGAAGATCGCCGAAATGAAGATGCGCGATCTGAACGCTGCTTCTCTGGAAGCCGCCATGAGCATGATCGCCGGCACCGCCCGTTCCATGGGCGTTGTCGTCGGCGAGTAAGGAGGGTGTAACGATGTTTAGAGGTAAGAAATATCAGGAAAGTGCCAAGCAGATCGACAAGGCCATGCAGTATGACCCCAAGGAGGGTCTGGAGCTGATCTGCAAGACTGCCAGCGCTAAGTTCGATGAGACTGTGGAGCTCCACGTCAAGCTGGGTGTTGACTCCCGTCACGCTGACCAGCAGGTTCGCGGCGCCATCGTGCTGCCCAACGGTACCGGTAAGTCCGTCCGCGTGCTGGTGTTTGCCAAGGGCGATAAGGCCGAGGCTGCCAAGGCTGCCGGCGCCGATTTCGTAGGCGATATGGATCTGGTCGAAAAGATTCAGAAGGAAAACTGGTTCGACTTCGACGTTGTCGTTGCTACCCCCGACATGATGGGTGTGGTCGGCCGTCTGGGTAAGGTGCTGGGCCCCAAGGGTCTGATGCCCTCTCCCAAGTCCGGCACCGTGACGCCTGACGCCGCCAAGGCCGTTCAGGAAGCCAAGGCCGGTAAGGTGGAGTACCGTCTGGACAAGACCAACATCATCCACTGCCCCATCGGCAAGGTGTCCTTCGGCGCCGACAAGCTGTATGAGAACTATGCCGCTCTGATGGGCGCCATTCTCAAGGCCAAGCCCGCCGCTGCCAAGGGTCAGTACGTCAAGTCCTGCGTGGCCGCGTCCACCATGGGCCCCGGCGTGAAGATGAACGCCCAGAAGCAGCTGTAATCTTTCTATAAAAGAGTTAAAACAGCGCAATTTTTGATATCTTTTGCTTGACAAGCTGTCCGGCAATGGATATAATACAAGATGCGTTCCAAAGACAGCAGGTGGCCGCATGGCCGTAAGTCCTGCCGAGGATGGCAATAGTTTATGATTGCTGACACCATCCTCATGTCTTTCCGGCATGGGGATGGTTTTTTCTCTAAAGAACGCACCTCGTTTCCCGGGCACACAAGGGTGTGCCGCAAAATCTCATGGAGGTGAACAAGAAGAATGCCCAACGCAAAAGTACTGTCTGAAAAGCAGGCGATCGTGGCGGCTCTGACCGAGAAGGTGCAGAACGCGGCCGCTGGCGTCCTTGTGGATTACAAGGGCATCACCGTGGCGGAGGATACCGCGCTGCGCGCCAAGTGCCGTGAAAACGACATCGAGTACACCGTCATCAAGAATACCCTGCTGCGCTTTGCATTCAACAACTGCGGTCTGAACGAGCTGGACGATCAGCTCAACGGTACCACTTCTCTGGCCATCTGCGCCAGCGATCCTGTGGCGCCCGCCCGCGTGATTGCTGAGTTTGCAAAGAAGCTCAATGGCAAGTTCGAGATCAAGGGCGGCTTCATGGACGGCAAGGTCGTTTCCATGGACACCGTCAATGCTCTGGCTTCCATCCCCGCGCTGCCTGTCCTGCAGGCTCAGGTGCTTGGCACCATGCTGGCGCCCATCTCTGCTCTGGCCTGCGTCATTAAGCAGATTGCCGAGAAGCAGGGTGCGCCCGCCGAGGCCGCTGCTGAAGAAGCTGCCGCCGAGTAAGCATCCCCCTACACTAAAACACATTTAATTCTAACAACAGGAGGCTATTACAATGTCTGAGAAAGTTACTGCTATGATCGAAGAGATCAAGGGTCTGACTGTTCTGGAGCTGTCCGAGCTGGTTCACGCTCTGGAGGAAGTTTTCGGTGTTTCCGCTGCCGCTATGGCCGCTCCCGCTGCTGGCGCTGCTGCTCCCGCTGCTGAGGAGAAGACCGAGTTCGACGTGGTCCTGACCGGTTTCGATGCCGCTCAGAAGATCAAGGTCATCAAGGTCATCCGCGAGGTCATGGGTCTGGGTCTGGCCGAGGCCAAGGCTGCTGTCGAGGGCGCTCCCACCACCATGAAGGAAGCCCTGTCCAAGGAGGACGCCGAGGCTCTGAAGAAGCAGGTCGAGGAAGTCGGCGGCAAGGTTGAGCTGAAGTAAGGTTTTTATACCGCAAAAAAGCAGGAGATGCACAGCATCTCCTGCTTTTTAATTTTCATCCGTGTTCTTGCAGCGGTGTAATATCTACCGTCTGCGTATAAAAATACGTCCGGCCGCAAAGGAAAGGGGACGGCCGGACGCTCCTTGAGGGGAGAAAACCCTCTTGGAAAATAGGGGATAAAGAGGGGAAATATGAAAGTTACTTGACCTGAAGCCGGTTTTCGCTGGTCCAGTTGGTGATATCCAGATTCCGGTACTTCTTGCGCAGCTCTGCCAGCTTCTCCGGCTCACCGCCCAGCATGACGATGCGGTTTACCTCGGCCAGATCGGCGGCGGGCATGGCGTGATCACAGTCCATACCGCAGGCGGCGCAGTGATAAACTGCCTTACCGTCATATACTACCTCGCTGCTGCCGCACTTTGCGCAGCGGATCATTTTCGTTACCAGTGCCATAATTTTGTACCTCCATTTCTTTGACTGTCATTATCATAGCACAGGAAATTATATTTGTAAAACGCATTATTGTACTTGAAACGATGAATAAAAGTATGATATACTAGCAGGGAAGGAGGGGGAGGTCATGAGTGTCACCAAATATCAGATTTTTCTGAAAACGGTCGCCTGCGGCAGCTTTTCCAAGGCGGCAGAGGCGATGAATTTCACCCAGTCCGGCGTCAGCCATGCGGTGCAGGCGCTGGAGGATGAGTTGGGGGTCACGCTGCTCAGCCGCAACCGGGGCGGCGTGGTGTTGACGGCGGACGGCCGGGCGCTGCTCCCCATGATCGAAAGGCTGTGCGCCGATCACCACGCGCTGCTCCAGTCGGCGCATAGCCTGAAGGGGATGGATACCGGCCTTGTCAAAGTAGCCACCTTTACCAGCGTTTCCGTCCACTGGTTGCCCTCGATTCTGCAAAGCTTCGGCTGGCAGTATCCCAATATCGAGTTCGAGGTGGTCACCGGCGACTTCTACGATCAGATCGAGGAGTGGATCCTGAAGGGTACGGTGGACTGCGGCTTTCTGCGTCTGCCATCGGTCAGGCACCTTCAGACCTATGCGCTGCACCGCGATGAGCTTCAGGTGATTTTGCCCTGCGGCCATCCGCTGTCCGATCGTGATCCGTTTCCCATTGCGGCCTTGGCCACCGAGCCCTTCATCCGTTTGGAAGAGGGCGAGGACTATGAAATTGTGGCGGCCTTTGATGAAATGGGCGTGCGTCCCAATGTGCGCTATACCGCCCGCGAGGATCGTACCATTCTCTCCATGGTGTCCAAGGGGCTGGGAATCAGCCTGCTTCCGGAGCTGATGGTGCGCCACAGTCCCTATCCGGTCACAGGCTGCCGTCCCCCCATGACCTTCCATCGCAATATCGGCATCGGGGTCAAGGATGAAAAGGCGCTGTCCGCCTCCACCCGCCGCTTTGTGGATTATGTCCGCAGTTGGGTGGCGGAAAACGGCGATCAGTGAAAGATGACACCTGTGCCGCAGCACTCTTTCCCCAAAATGACAACTTGTGGAAATGATAGTTGACAAAGGGGGCGGGCGCCCGTATAATAGTGAATGTTCACAGCATGCTTTATAAAAAAGCGGCTGTGGCGGCGAAAATTGAATCGGTCCGATGATGCTGTGCTGTCCGGATACCGTAACGGCCATATGGTCAGGTATCGGCTTTGAAAGAACGGGGCGAAGAACCCCACGCGAACGGCACTGTGGGCGCAAGGATGCACCAAAGCGGCTTTTTATAAGCCGTGTGGACGAAAGTCAGCCATTGGAGAGCGATCTCTCTGAGAAGGTAGGCGGCAAACGGGAAAGGGGAGACTTCCCTTTCGTGGCGCGAGGCAGGAGAATTGCACGGAAGAGGGCCATTGCACAGCGGGCGCTCTCTTCGTTGTGGGACGATATGGTAGAAGTGTGCGCTGATATTTCCTGAAAATGGAAAATATCGGCGCCGTTTTCTTCTCGGTTCACCGCTGGTTTTTCCTTCCCCCGAGGGGGAGGATCGACCGGCATTTTTGTGCCATATACGGAAAAGAGCTGGCGCGCTCTGAAATTCGCAAGCCGGACGGCAACGCCGTCGTCTTTTCCATACGGCGGGAGAGATTTGCCGGTCTCTCCCGCCTACCTCATTTTTAAGGCCGAAAACGGTGCTGAAAATATAATATAGCTGCAAAAAAATGAAGCAAGATCTATATGCGTGCCAGCGTTGCTGGCACGCTTGCAGCTTGTGAGACAACAAAGCGGCGTGATCTGTCAAGCGTGGCAAACGGATTTCGCGGCAGTTGAATCTTTTCGGATTTTATCGTATAATAAATCAGTGTGAATCCCGTACACCGCTGAGAAAGGAGGCCGCGCCGTGTCCGATCCCTTTTCCCACTATCATCCGCTGGTAAACTTTCTGTATTTTGCATTGGTGCTGGTCTATGCCATGGTGCTGATGCATCCGGTGTGCCTTCTTATTTCGCTTGTAAGCGCCGTTTTGTACGTCATTGAGCTGACCGGACGCAGAGGCCTTGGCCTCAGCTTGCGGGTTGGCCTGCCCGTCATGCTGTTGGCGGCTCTTGTAAACCCTGCCTTCAACCATGCGGGCATGACCATTCTGACCTACCTTCCCACCGGCAATCCGCTGACGATGGAGAGCATTCTCTACGGTCTTGCGGCGGGCACCATGCTGTGCGCCGTGCTGCTGTGGTTCGTGTGCTATAACAGTGTCATGACATCAGATAAGTTCGTCTACCTCTTCGGCCGGGTGATCCCGGCCCTGTCGCTGGTGCTGAGTATGACGCTGCGGTTTGTGCCCTTGTTCCGCCAGCAGATGGATACCGTGCGCCAGTCCCAGTTCTGTATCGGGCGTGACGCATCCAGCGGCAGCGTGTGGCAGCGGGCGAGAAAGGCGATTACGATTTTCTCCATCATGGTTACCTGGGCGCTGGAGAACGCCATTGAGACGGCCGACAGCATGAGGAGCCGGGGCTACGGACTGAAGGGCCGCACCGCCTTCTCCATTTTCCGCATGGAGGAGCGGGATCGCTATGCCCTGCTGTGGCTGGGCTTCTGCGGCGTGTATCTCACCTGCGGCGCCATCGCCGGCGGCCTGAAATGGTGGTATTTCCCGGCGCTGACGGGCACATTGACCCAGCCCATGACCGTCAGCTTTTATCTGGTGTATCTGGCCTTGTGCCTGACGCCGGTCATTTTGGACAGAAGGGAGGCCCGGGCATGGCGCTGTTCACCATCGAGAACCTGACATTCTCCTACCCGGAGCAGACCATCTGCGCCATCGATCACCTGTCACTGACCGTGCCCGAGGGGGCGTTTGTGGTGCTGTGCGGCCCCTCCGGCTGCGGAAAATCCACGCTGCTGCGGCAGCTGAAGCCTGCGCTGGCCCCTCACGGTGTCCGCTCGGGCCGCATTTTCTTCCGCGATACGCCGCTGGAGCAGGTGGACGAGCGCACACAGGCTGCCCGCATCGGCTTTGTGCAGCAATCGCCGGAAAACCAGATCGTCACCGATAAGGTGTGGCACGAGCTGGCCTTCGGGTTGGAAAGCCTGGGTGAGGATACGCCCACCATACGCCGCCGCGTGGCGGAAATGGCCTCCTTTTTCGGCATTGAGGGATGGTTTTATAAGAGTGTCACGGAGCTGTCTGGTGGGCAGAAGCAGCTTTTGAATCTGGCGTCCGTCATGGCCATGCAGCCGGATGTGCTGATTTTGGACGAGCCGACCAGCCAGCTCGACCCCATCGCCGCGTCGGATTTTCTGGCGGTGCTGGGCAAGATCAACCGCGAGCTGGGCACCGCCATTGTGCTGACGGAGCACCGCTTAGAGGAGGCCTTCCCACTGGCCACCACTGTGGCGGTGATGGACGGCGGGCGGCTCTTGTGTACCGGAACGCCCGCGGAGGTGGGGCGGCACCTCAAGACCATGGGGCACAGGATGTTTCTGGCCATGCCGGCCGCCATGCGCATCTGGGCGGCAGTGGAGTCCGACGCGCCCTGCCCCGTCACCGTGCGGGAAGGGCGGGATTTTCTGCATGCCTTCGCATCCCGGCAGCCGCTGCTTCCCCTTCCGGATGCGCCGAAGCAGCCACAGCGTCACCCTGTCATCACTTTGGAGGGCGCATGGTTCCGTTATGAGCAGGATTCTCCCGATGTGGTCAAGGGTCTTGACCTCCAGCTGGGGCGCGGCGAGTTTCTGGCGCTGCTGGGCGGCAACGGCGCGGGCAAGAGTACCACGCTCAAGCTGTTGTCAGGGCTGAAGAAGCCTTATCGCGGCACGCTTACCGTCTCCGGCACGCTGGGTATGCTGCCCCAGAACCCGCAGACACTGTTTGTAAAGAAAACCGTCCGTGAGGACTTGTTTGAAATTTTCTCCGGCAGCAAGCTGCCAAAGCCGCAGCAGGCCGAACGGGTGGCCCGGATGGTGCAGCTATGCCGTCTGGACACACTGCTGGACCGCCACCCATACGACCTGTCCGGCGGTGAGCAGCAGCGGGCCGCGCTGGCGAAAGTACTTCTCTTACAGCCTGAAATTCTCCTGCTGGACGAGCCTACCAAGGGACTCGACGCGGAATTTAAGCAGCAGTTCGCGGAAATTCTCCGCACCCTGCTGGCACAGGGCGTGTCGCTGCTGATGGTGAGCCACGATGTGGAGTTCTGCGCCCGATATGCCCACCGCTGCGCCCTGTTCTTTGATGGCGGTATCGTGACAGAGGCGGCGCCTCGCGCCTTCTTCAGCGGCAATAATTTCTATACCACCGCCGCCAACCGCATTGCCCGCCCTCTGGAACCGCAGGCGGTAACGGCGGAGGAGGTGATGGCTGTTTGCGGCGGCGACGTGCCGCCCATGCCGGAGCTTCCGCT
>Ga0129314_1000861_pt1 | contig 26402 bp, 23 predicted proteins | sample O1111metagenome_FD_94431 | JGI IMG/M metagenome (GOLD analysis project Ga0129314, IMG submission 94431) | Orangutan individual fecal microbial communities from fecal samples from Wisconsin, USA - O1111 metagenome | ecosystem: Host-associated > Mammals > Digestive system > Large intestine > Fecal... | reverse complement strand
TGTAGCCGCAGGCAATGTAGTAGCTGCGGACTTTGGTCAGGTCCATCATAGCGATTGAATGGAGCGAAGCAAGGCCACAACGGCATCCATATCCACGCCATCCGGCAACTTCATCTCTGCTCCTCGGTAGTGAATCTCAAGAATATTGTCTTCTGCCGGCAGTGATTCCAGTTGCACCAGTTGTGGTGCGGCAGCCCCAATCATCTGCGTTCGCAGCTTCTTTAGCCAATAGTAAAAACTTTTCTCAGAAATCCCACGCTGTTGGCAGAATTCCCGCTTTGTCAATCCGCTGGCACTGCATTCTTGTATGAGCATTGCCCATTCCTGCGCCCGATACGCATCCCGCACCGCTAATACTTCTCCCATTTGACACCATCCCTGTTTCGTTTCTCGAAAAACTCACGGTGAGTTTTTCGAGGTTTGGGATATTATCTCATGGATGTGCAGGAGATGCTAGGCGGGTGGTTATTGAGCGCTTACGTTTCCAGAACACAGACTAGTGTTCTGCAGGGATTGGGGCAGCGCCTCAACAAGCAGAAAGTCCTCATTTCCACTTGCGGAGAAATGAGGACTTTTCGCATTTGTATTACAGGGGCATTGCTTGCTAGTTTGTTGTTCAACGGTTCATTCCTTGTCTATTGTCGATTTTGTAGAATTACAGTCATTGTAAATGTGCGGCTTTCCTGATCAAAACTCCAGTATTGATCCCCATTGTATTTTTTTACAGTTCTCGCTACGCTTTTAAGCCCATAACCATGGAAACTTGGGTTTTCTTTGGTAGAGAGTAGCTTTTCTCCCTTGGCCTGAGGCGAAATATCGCAACTGTTCTTCAGTACAATTACATTATAAGTATTTCGCACAGAGGTGGTTAGCGACACCCTCTTTTCTGTGGATTGGTTAGCTGCCGTAATCGCATTATCCATCAAGTTTCCTAAGATGGCGACCAGATCCAAGTCTTCTAAACATAATAATGGACATTCTTTCACATTGTACTCGAAGACAATCCCCTTTAGATCGCAATCTAATACATAACGATTAATCATTACATCCAGCAGCTTATTTCCACTGTGGCAAGTTTGAGCATAGGTCGTCAATTCACCACAAAGTTTGGCAACATATTCATTGACACTGGGATCCTGGCTCAGTTCACGTATAGCATTCAGGTGCTTCCGCGCGTCGTGTGCATACAACATCAAGTTTTGGTTTTGCTTTTCTAATATATCGTAGTATTCCTTTTCTGTTTTAAGATGAGCGTTTTCCTTCTGAGCGATTGCAAGCATTCCGTCCTTTTCAATTTCATGTTGGAAGGTACTAAATAGAAAGATCAGAGATAGCAATAGAGCCCCACTTGTACCGGCAAGGAGCATTTGTCCATCCCTAGTCAGAATTTCAGAAGAAATAATATACGAAAAAACGAGTAGGCAGGCCGTTACACAGACTGGATAAACAAATAGAGATGCCGGAATTTTTCGCACTGCTGTATCGGTCGTCCAGTTAGAAAGCATCAGACAGACCATAAAGAAGATTGCCTTGCAAGAAATGGTTTCCATAAAAAGAATAATGAAATTGCTTTGATATTCAGAGGTTGGTATTCGCAGCAAGGAAGAAAAAAAGAATACAATTATCGACTCTATTGCGAAGTTAAGCCCGTCAAGTAAAAGGCTGTAAAGAAGCGCAACTTTTATAGAAGTCTCAAAACACAATCTAAAAAATAGCGTAATGACAAATAACGTAACGATTGTATTTACAAGTACGGTATTCTGAAAGAGAATGTTAAAGGCAGAGCCAATCTCAAACAGGAACAGACCAATTAGAAGAATTTTCCATCTGGATAATTGAGGAGTGCTGATACGGGCGAAAAAAACATAATAAATCACCGCCTCCAGCGCATATACCGTACCTGATACCAACGGATTCAGCATTTTTACCTCCCGATATACTCAAACCAGATACGCCTGAATTCCGGCTGCTTTTTGGGAGCAATGGGAATACGAGTCCCATCGGACATTTGCAATTCCGAATAGGCATACCGCTCAACGTGGTGAATATTCACAATAAAAGATTTATGGGGCTGCCGGAAGAAAGTGTGCGGAAAGCGTTCAATCCATTCCTCCAACTTTCCTGTTACTAAAAATCGACTCTTGACTGTCTGAATGGCAACCTTTCGTCCGTCCAATGTGAGATACAGAATCTCATCAACCAGAACCCGCTGCTGAACACCGCCGGAATAAAGAAATACATCCACATACGCTCCATCAATATATTCCAAGGCTTTATCCAGTCCAGAGATTAGCCTATCCGGGTCAAAAGGCTTCGTAAAATATCGAAGTGCCTGAAGATCCATAGCGCTGTCCTGATATCCTTCATAATTCGTAATGAAAAAAAGTGCTGTCTTTCGGTTGCGCTGACGCAGTTCTTTTGCAAGGGTCAAACCGTCTACGTTTTCCATCTGGATGTCCAGGAAAGCAATATCATAAACTTCTTTCGACAAGAGAATTTTCTGAGGAGCTACAGTCTCTGTAATTTCGGACGGAATATTATGTTCGGCCATGTACTGTTCCAAGCATTTTCGCAGAGGTTGAATATAACGCACCTCATCGTCACATATCAGAATGCGCATACAAAACACTCCCATTTTCAAAAATATACGGAATATAATATACCACACAGCAGATACAGCGTCAATTTTTGCGATTCAGCAATTTTGCGTATTTTTGCGTATTTTTGCTGTATTTTTGCAGTTGAAAGCCCACGCCGAAAATGACGTGGGCTTTCAATCACAGATTTTCATCCAGAAGATTATCCAATTGCTTTTCCAGGAGTCGCCGCCCAGTGGGGGTAAGGGCAGAAATTTTCTTCATCGTTTCATCCAAATTCTGGGGTTTTGAACCCAAGAGAATCTCGTCCGGCGTATGGCCAAATCGTGTATATACACTGATTAAGACCTTGACTGTGGGCAAAGAACATCCCCGTTCTATATCAGAAATGTGGTTTTTAGATAAGTTCAGGGCTTCGCCAAATGCCTCTTGGGTCAATCCAGTCATTTTTCGAACATTTCGGAAACGCTTTCCAATACGTTTTTGATCCAGTTCCACGCATATCCCCTCATTTCCTTGAAAGGATACCATATATTGCCCCAAAAGTAGACAAACTATAGCCGATAAATCCGATGTTAGCATTACAAATCAAGAAAAAATAGGATAATTCGATTATAGTAGGAAAATCGACAGTTATGCAGGATTTTCCCACACTTTTGCATCATCTCTTGAAATGAAAATGCATTCATGCTATGTTTGCGGTGAGAGGAGGTGATTGCCGTGAAGAATGCAAAAGAAATGGTGGCTGTTCTGGCGAAGCAGGCTGCTGAAAAGGCATTGCGCAGGGATGCCAATCGTATTACTTGCAATTATATCTACCAGCCTAAGATTCCCAATGGTCTGTCTCGCTTCAAAAAGGAGAAACGATGATTATCAATTGGGGAGAAAAAATCGCCCGCAAGCTGGCAGCTTCCGGTACAATTTCGCCCGAGGAAATCGACTTGTACGGTTATGGCTTTTTCCTTTTGCTATCCTCGGCACTGTATCTGGTTGTGGTTGCCATATTCGGCAGCGCATTTGGTATCCTGTGGGAAAGCATCGTATTCTACTTCTTGTTTTCTGTTCTTCGCGAATATGCAGGTGGTATCCATGCGAAGACGGAACATGGCTGTATGCTCAGCACTATCCTGGCACTGCTGTTGTCCATCATTGAAATCCGGAAAATGATGCAGGCTGAACTTTCAACCGCTGCTATGGTGTTTCTGATCGTTGGATGTGCAGCAGTGTTTCTTTTTAGCCCCCTGGATGTCCCAGAAAAACCACTATCGGCTGATGACTGGCGGTATTACCGGAGAATATCCCGGAGGGTGGCGGAAGCATATACACTTCTCGGCGTATGGGCCGCAGTTTTTGGTTGGCCCATTCTCTACCCCATAGCAGCATCCGTTACTCTGGAGGGAATCCTCCTGTTGGTAGGAACCATAAACCAGAAAAAAGCGCACTCGGAAAACGCGGAGTAAGATTTCGCACAGCCGCAGAAATGTTTTCTCCTGACTGTGAGGCTGTACATGGGTTTGTGGAGACACCGCAAAATGTCTTTGGCGTGGGGATCCGAACGGCACAGGGATCTCCTGGATGCCATATCCTATCGGGTGCCCCGTCAGGTCACCAAGTGTCGGGCATACCGGAAGGGCAACCAATCTACCAGCTATCCGGTATGTCCGCGCTGTAACATAAGTATGGAAAGAGAATACATGGCGTTTTGTGACCGATGCGGACAGAAGCTTGCCTGGGATCGGCTCTCGGAATGGTAGGTCAGTTTATTTTCTTGCTTTGCGCGGGGAAATACACTTGTGAAAAGGAAAAATGGCGAAAAAGAACGAGTTACTCTATGCTATCAATAGAAATGATATGAAACGCCCGATCAGCGGTTCATATATGCCCCGGATTTCTGGAATGGCGCGCATCTGGAGGTCAGTGAAAACTTGCTGTAGACCATCAGTGACAAAGGTTGGAGGTTGATGGTGATATATCTCTCAAAAAGAAATGGAGGAGCTAATGAAAATTTTCAAGAGGCTGAACACTTTATTTTTGGTCACAGTCATGATAATGACCGTACTCACCCTACTAGCATCTGTTGAAGTAGGGGACGCTGGAAGGGGAAGTTTAAGTCTTTCGGCTATATTAAGCGGGGTAGCACCGGTACCTATGTAAGTGCATTGCAAAGATATTTGATGCGTTTTGACGACACGGCTAAATCATTTCTGGCCGACAAAAATAGCGCTGGGCAGACGATTTATATGGATGGTGATTTTGGCGAAGGAACAGAAAATGCAGTAGTGCATGTTCAAAAGCAGCTTGGATGTGCATCTAATATGATAGATGGAAAAGTTGTGGAAGATACATGGGGACGAATTGAGCTGGACTTGGAAAGATATACGGGCAACAACAACGAGATAATTCTCAAACGCAGTTTGTATAATCCCAATTATGTTAACGGAATTGCGCCAAATCCATATGATGGAACTACAGAAATGCTTGGTTACTATAACAGAAGTAACAACACTAGGGCCTATCTGAAAACCGGAAATATGACCAACAGCGAGGGATTTTTCGCCTGATGAAGTCATTTTTTTGCAGGAATACTTTGTGTATTGCAAGAAAAAATGGCGCACAGCAGACGGAAAAGACCCGCTGTTTGGGCGTGTTGACGGTTTTCAGATAGACCCTAGTCTTGTGATATTTGCGTTGGCATGAACATTATAGATTCGTTACTAAACGAGATGCTGGATAGCGAATGAAAATGATCCGGACTTTTCCGTAAAAGGAGGACAGGCTATCCAGCGTCTCACATTTACCATGTGATAGATTAATATGTGAACCATAAGGAGGGTATAAGTATGAATCAGTACATCTCCCAATTCCAATATGTTAGAAAGAGGATGTCACTGTTTGTATTTCTAATATGTGTAGGTGTTCTTTTATGCGCATGCCAGAGAGAACCACAAACTTCTGCTGTAGGTAGCAAAAACGATGGAACTTTTTCTAAAATCATACAGGAAACCACTCATGAATGGCATGATAACATAACGCAGGAATCTGTGCCTATTACTGTTTCTGACACTTTTTTCAGCACAGACAAGAGTGTAGAATTCACATTCAGCATTGACCAAATTGTTTCCAATCATGCAATGCCTGCTGTTGAGGTTGTCCCACATTACCTTACTGTGGAGGATGCGCAAAGAGTTGCGTCAATTCTGTTTGGTGACGTGGAATTTTATGAAGCTGACCCTCTTCTTGCACCGCAGTATACGAAGGAAGAAATACAGGAAAGTATTCGACGTTGGTCGTATTATACCAATAGCGAAGCGATGAGTGCGCTTTTGGGGCAAAATGATGAGTTCACGATAGAACGAGTGAAGGCGAAAATCGAGGAATTGAATTTGCTGTATGAATCTGCGCAAGATGATAGTAGCCGAGTGCCATGCCAGTGGGAATTTCACAAAGACACCGTATATACATATTCCCCACAGGAAGCCGCGTCTGCGGATACTTCCTATGATAACGACGCTATTATGGCAACATGCAAGATTGATGACATAGGTTATCGCTATGAGGTAGTCACACGAAATAAGATGGATTACAAGCTAAATATAATTTCGGCGTATTTTGATTCCAGTAAAAGTCCTATGAGCATTGATGAAAATATTTATAGAGCAACCTTAACACGAACTCCCACACCTACCGAGGATCAAATTCGCACTGTAGAATCCAAGGCGATGGACATGCTACAGAAAATGGAACTCGGAGAATGGGTGATTGACCAGTGTAAGGTTCGGACACTGGGCGAAACAGTACTTGAGCATGTAATATGTATAGATGCTGTTCCGGTGATAAACAATGTAGCGGCAATTCGGCAGCCACAGCTTATGGAACTCACGAGCAGCGACACATATTCATCTAACTATTATATGACAGAGGCTTCCTTTGAGTTTTCTGCAAATGGTGATCTAATCAAATTTACGATGTATTCACCAGTTGATGTAAAGCAGGTGGTAAATCAAAATGTAACTACAATTGACATGAACACTTTGTTGGACAAAGCTAAGCAACACTTGGCGCTCAGCGACTCTTATCAATATGGGCTCCAAGATATCTATGGTGTTCTGACGGAGCGTATTAAAACATCCGTGGACATCGACAAAATATGTTACGGCCTTCTACGTGAGAAGGTTCCTGATTCGGATGACAGTTATTATTATTTACCGGGTATCATCTTATACGGTTCGGTTGAGAATGTTGGCGTAGAAAGTAATCAACCTTATTATCAATCGGTGGAGCCGTTCCCCATCATTGCGTTAAATGCTGTGGATGGAAGCGTTGTTGCCTTTACAAATGACTGAAAGGCTCAACTTGTTCTTGAAATTTGCGACAAATTTTTTTCTAAAGTGAGTGTTCTATGCCTGCTATGGGAAAACCAGAAAACAAACGGAATGTACCGGCCAGATGGGTTCATGTTATAGGCGGGTGGTTATTGAGCGCTTACGTTTGGACTTCACCCAATTAGAAGATTCTTCTGTCAAATTGTTTGCTGCCGGTCAACTACTGAACTGTACAGCCAAGCAAAGGTGCGATCAAAAGGGCAGCGGCCATATTTGACCGCTGCCCTGAAATACTATGGTATTATGCCTTTGGAAGGGTTTGGATCCACTGCATCAGTTCCGGGAAGCTGCCGTGGGGATAGCGGTCAATGTCAGCGCCGCTGCGGTTGATCAGATTATCCGTCAGCAGAAATACCTGCATCCCCAGCTCCCGGGCGATCATATCTTCATTCACATCATTTCCCACCATCAGGCAGTTTTCTGCCGGAACATTCAGCACTTCCAGAATGTCCCGATAATAGTCGGGATTTGGTTTGCAGTGCCGGGAATTTTCGTAGGTGGTGATCAGGGAGAAGTCCTCCGGATCCAAACCGGCCCATTTCACCCGGCTGCGGGTGGCCACGACAGGGAAGATGGGATTGGTTGCCAGAGCGAGCTGATAGCCCATAGCTTTGAGCTGGGAAATGGCCCGGCTCGCCTGGGGATTAAAGCCGCAGGAATGCCGCACCTGCTGGAACTCCTGTTCATAGTAATCCAGAAAGACTGCTTCATCCTCCAGACAGTTCTTCCCCATCACACCATTGAAAACCGCCCAGAACACTGCCTCGTTGCTCTTTGCGCCGTTGTTTTGCACCATGGCCCCGGTGCCCTTCCAAAGAGCTTTTTCCAGCTGATGGGGATCGTAGCCCTTTGGCAGGAGCTTTTGCGCCAGACGGCGGATGTAGTCCTGAACAAACACCTCCTGCTCCATAGGAAGCAGGGTGCCGTCCAGATCGAATAGAATCGTTGTGATCATTTTGTTTACCTCATTTTATAGGATACGATAATGGTAAAGAAACGCTGCTACCTGACCGGGAGTAGCGTTTGAAGTTTATTCCTGCGTGGCTTCCTGTCCCACAGACATGATATCGTAAGGGGTTGTCTGGTAGACGAAATAGTTCAGCCAGTTGCTGTAGAGCAGATTGCCGTGGCCCCGCCAGCGGACAATGGGAGGCTGGGAATCATCATCCTCCGGATAGTAATTCTTGGGAACCTGAATGGGTAGCCCCATATACTTGTCCCGGAAATACTCCCGCTCCAGGGTGTCCGGGTCGTATTCGGAGTGACCGGTGACAAAAATCTGACGGCCCTGGTCGTTCATAACGATGTACACTCCCGCTTCCTGGGAGGAGGCCAGGATCTTCAGACCGGGGACAGCTTCGATATCCTTCCGCTCCACGGTGGTGTGCCGGGAGTGGGGAACCCAGAACTCGTCATCAAAGCCCCGCAGAAGGATGGCCCGCTTGTAATCGGCCTTGTGGGGGAACACTCCAAAGAGCTTTTCCGGCAGATCCCGCTTGGGGATCCCGTAGTAGTAATACAGTCCCGCCTGGGCCGCCCAGCAGATGTGGAAGGTGGAATGGACGTGATCCTTGCTCCACTGCATGATCTGGGTCAGCTCCTGCCAGTAGTTCACTTGTTCAAAGGACAGATTTTCTACCGGTGCCCCGGTGATCACCATGCCGTCAAACTTCCGGTCCTTTAATTCATCAAAGGTTTTATAGAAGGACAGCAGATGTTCCTCCGGGGTGTTTTTCGACTTGTGGGAGGAAAGCATCATCAGCTCCAGATGCACCTGCAAGGGGGTATTGCCCAAAACCCGGCTCAGCTGGGTCTCCGTTACAATTTTGGTGGGCATCAGATTCAGCAGAACGATTTCCAGGGGGCGGATCTCCTGACCCAAGGCTCTGTCCTGTGTCATCACGAAGATGTTTTCGTTTTGCAGGACTTCAGCGGCAGGCAGATCGTTGGGGATTTGTATGGGCACGGTGTTGACCTCCTGAAATTAAATCGCTTCCAGCGCCTGGGCAATGTCTGCCAGCAGATCCTGGGCGTTTTCCAGACCGCAGCTCAGGCGGATCAGGTCTGCACCCACACCGGCGGCATCCAGCTGGGCATCGGTCATCTGACGATGGGTGGCAGAGGCGGGATGGAGACAGCAGGTGCGGGAGTCGGCTACATGGGTCTCGATGGAGCCAAGCTTCAAATGCTTCATAAATTCTTCCGCAGCCTTCCGGCCGCCGACAAGACCGAAGGAAATGACACCGCAGGAGCCATCAGGCATATATTTTTGAGCAAGGGCATAGTAGCGATCGGTTTTCAGACCGCAGTATTTGACCCACTTGACCTTTTCGTGCCCCTGAAGAAATTCGGCAATGATCTGGGCGTTGGCACAGTGCTGCTTCATCCGCAGAGGCAGGCTTTCCAGCCCCAGATTCAGCAGAAAGGCGTTCTGGGGGGACTGGCAGCAGCCAAAGTCCCGCATCAGCTGGGCGGTGCACTTGGTGATAAACGCACCGGCAAGGCCGAAACGCTCTGTGTAGGTGACCCCGTGGTAGCTTTCGTCCGGGGTACAAAGCCCTGGGAATTTGTCGGGATATTTCGTCCAGTCAAATTTTCCGTTGTCCACAATGGCACCGCCCACGGTGGAGGCGTGGCCGTCGATGTACTTGGTGGTGGAGTGGGTGACAATGTCGGCACCCCACTGGATGGGACGGCAGTGGATAGGGGTGGCGAAGGTGTTGTCTACAATGAGGGGGACACCGTGGCTGTGGGCCACCTGGGCAAATTTTTCAATGTCCAGCACCGTCAGAGCGGGGTTGGCAATGGTTTCCCCAAAGACCGCCTTGGTGTTGGGCCGGAAGGCGGCGTGTAATTCTTCTTCGGTGCAGTCCGGATCCACAAAGGTGGTTTCCAGCCCCATCCGCTTCATGGTAACGGCAAACAGATTGTAGCTGCCGCCGTAAATGGCAGAGCTGGCAACGATGTGGTCACCGCATCCGGCAATGTTGAATACCGCCAGGAAGGTGGCTGCCTGTCCGGAGGAGGTGAGCATGGCAGCGCTACCGCCCTCCAGAGCGCAGATTTTTTTCGCCACAGCATCACAGGTTGGATTCGCCAAACGGGAGTAGAAGTAGCCGTCGGCCTCCAGATCAAAGAGCTTGCCCATATCCTCGGAGGTGGCATATTTGAATGTGGTGCTCTGGCAGATGGGCAGCTGCCGGGGCTGGCCGTTTCCGGGAGTGTAGCCGGCCTGAATGCACAGGGTTTCTTGTCTGAGTGTTGTGTCCAATCCAATCACCTTCATGGTAAAATTTTTCTCTATTGTATAGAAATGACGGACATTTGTCAATAGGAAATGGACAGCCGTTGACTGACTTTATTTTTCTCGTGTCATGACCTCGGGAATGAACTGAGAGGCGAAGGAATGCTTTTCGGTGTGGCGCATGGCGATATAGCCGATGACGGAGAATACCACGGCACCGATGAGATTCACCCAGAGATCCTTCATGGTGTCCACAATGCCCACATCCAGGTAGCCGCCCACGCCCAGAGCCTCCTGGGTGCCGTCAGAGTGGACGATGATCACATCGGCAATGTCCCGGATATGGACGGTGATATTGGAGTTGGTGGGATCCAGGGCCACGGAGTGGATGGCGGTCAGGACGGTATCCTTCTGCATATCCAGTCTCCACAGATGATCCATACCAAACTCAAAGAATTCCCAGATCACACCCACGGTCATGGAGAAGCAGAAGGCAGAGATGGCCAGATACTTTGGGGACAGCCGCAGAGAGAAGCGGTCATTGCGGTTCATCAGATCCACCATGGCAAATCCCACTGCCGCACACAAAAAGCCGTTGATGGTGTGCAGCATGGTATCCCAATGGGGAACACGGACATAAAAGCTGTTGATTTCCCCCAGAATTTCCGCAGCGAAAATGAAAAGCAGAATGACGACCTCCAAGGCTCCCGGGAGCTTCACATCCAGCCGGTGGGACAGGATGCTGGGCAGCAGAAGAAGAACCAGAGAAAGAATACACAGAAACACGTTCTCATATTCGCCACGGAACACAGCACGCACCGCAGCCAGAATGATCAGCACCCGAAGGATCATATATACGATCAGGGAAGGACGGTTGTCATAAGGACGCTTGAGTTCATCTTTCATATGGGTTCCTCCTAAACAGACGTTTTCTCTTTTTTTAGGATTATTATACTCATTTTTTCACTTTTTTCAACCATTTTCCCCATGAGCAGGGTATCCGGAAAAAATAATCAGAAAAATGAAAAAAGGACTTGATTTTTGCATCGTTATGTGTTATCATACACAGGCGCTAAGGAAGCGAAACAAAATATCCGGGTGTGGCGAAGTTTGGTATCGCGCTTGAATGGGGTTCAAGAGGCCTCGAGTTCGAATCTCGACACTCGGACCAAAACGGTCAGTTTCATTGGAAACTGGCCGTTTTTCTTATGCTATTTGTTGCCTGTTTTACTGGGATTTTGTGAGCGTTGCTATGGGGTTGCTGCTTAAAGTGATCTGCAAGAGAGGGTACTTCTCAAAAAAAAGAGGGGGAAGAAAGGCTGGAGCCAATCTTCCCCCATTATATTTACTTCTCAGGCCGTCTGTAAGTAAGCACCTGCTCGCTGTCGGAAATACTTTTGTGTATTGCAAGGAAACTGGCGCACAGCAGGCGGAAAAGCCCCGCTGTTTGGGCATGTTGACGGCTTTCAGATAGACCCTAGCATAACAAGGGAATAATAAAAAGATACAGGATGCCGAAGCTAGAGGTGAATCCTCCTCATTGAATCAGCATCCTATATCTTTATTTATCATAACACAGAAAGACCCGTTTGTCAAGCAAGAAAATGATTTTTTCTGTGCTTTGGCTGATGACCGGATCCTATCAGATATACCAAAATTCAAAAATATTGTAAAAGCCGATGAAAAAGAGCTGAATCCAATCGGCAAAAAGAGAGAAGCCGCCGCATGGAAGCGGCGGCCGCAATCTTGCAGATTATCAAGGTCGTTCTTGAGATTGCAGCAGCAGTCTTAAAGATCGTCCGATAATCCAGAGGCAGGGGCGGTAATCTCAGGCCCTGCCCAGTTTTTACATTATGTCACCCAGTGCTCCGAAAATCAACTGCCAACGGTTGCGTAGCCGAAACGCCCAGAGTTCGTTAATCGAGATTTGGACGTTGACAGCAATAACACACGTCAAGATTTAAAAGAATTATCACATACGTTTGGAATCGGAAAGGCGGAACATTCCTATCCCAGTGATGGCCAATATGATGGCCATGACTGGATTGGTGTATGTATTAATAGCCCAGACGGCAAAACCGTTTTTTCCAAAAATGGGAACGCCCAGTGTGGACATATAGAAAGCTCCTGAAGCCGCCCAAGGAATGAGAGGAGCCATCATGGTGCCAACATCCTCCAGTGTGCGGGAGAGAACCTTTGGATGCAGATCAAAATCTTTGAACTTTTGCTTAAAAATGTCTGCGGTGACTATATGAGCGGGGTAGGAAGAACCAGAACATGCCATGATGAAAAAGTCGCAAAGCAAAGTCATTGTGATCAATTGTACTCGATTCGAGATCTTTCGCATCAATGGGCGAATAGCTGTTTCGAGAAACCCTGCTTCGCTGATAATAGCGGTATAGGCATAGCCGCAGTACAGGACGATGACAATACTGACCATACCCGCCATGCCGCCGCGGTTCAGAATGCTGGAAATATCCGAAGATACATTGTTGCTGTAAATCATGGTGGTAGTAAAGCCATTGATCAATGCTCTGGTACCGGAAGCCAAATCAAAGCCTTGGTTCAGCCAGCCAATGGCAAGTGCAAGCAGCGATGCTGCGACCATTGTGGGAACGGGTGGCTTTTTTAGCAGTGCACCGATGAGAATTACTACAAATGGAAGCAGAAGAAGTGCGTTCCAGCGATACATATTGTTCAGACCATCCATCAATGCTAAGGCGCTTTCTGGTAATGTGTTGGAAACAATGCCAGCCCGGAGCCCAACAAACCAATAGACAACGGCTGATGCAATTGCAGGAAGAATGCTTGAATACATCATAGAACCAATGTGCTCATATAGCCCGCACCCTGCACACAGAGGCGCAAGATTGGTTGTTTCAGACAGAGGAGACAGTTTATCGCCGAAGATGACACCACTGACTACCGCACCGGCAGTAATGGGTAAAGAGGCATCCAGCCCGGCAGCGACCCCCATCATAGCAACGCCGATAGTACCGGCGGAACCCCAACTGGTGCCAGTGACAACACTCATCAGACAACAAATTAAAAAAGTACACAGATACAAGAGCTTTGGATCGATAAACTTTAAGCCAAAGTAGATTACCATTGGTATCGTTCCACAGTACATCAACGAGCCAATAACAATGCCAATTGTCCACATGATTAAGATGGCGGGTGTTGCCTGATAGATTTTTTTGCAAATCGCAGCTTCTAATTGTTCCCAATTGTAACCACAACGCATTGCCATTATGGCGGCGAATATCGCAGAGAGGATCATCAGCACTTCTATCTTTAAGCGAAAGATCATGTAACCCACTGCAACAATGGCAACAAATGTCAACAGAACAATCACCGATTCAGCCATTGTTGGTTGACGAGTTTCTTTGGGTGAACGTGTGCTCATTTTCCTTGCCTCCCTGTCATGTGATGTTATGTAAAAGATTTCTTAATTAGCGGAAGATTCTGCGTTTTTATTTGCCTTTGGGAAGAACCAGCCGGTGAAGCCATAGAGAATCAACAGTGCAAGTGCAATCCAATGGGCGTAGTAGTAGGGAGCCATCTCATAACCATTGACTCCTAAACTGGTGAGGATAACCATGTTAGCTGCACCCCATGGAATCATGGGAGAAGACATAGCCGCCGATTCCAGTGCAGATCGTGCCAAATCGCTCTTGGATAGACCAATTTCTTTATAAATCTCATTGAACATGGAAACAGCCAGGATAACACCTACATAAGAAGTAGAACCGAGGAAGGTGCCACCGACACCCACAATAACGGTGAATAGAATGACCAACGGTCTGGTTGTAGCCAGGGTGCCAAGCTTTTTTGCCAGAACATCCATTACTCCCACAATTTCAATAACACCCGCAAAGAAGAAGGCAACGAACATTGTCATAACGGTGCTGGCGGTATTCAGAAGGCCGCCGCCACTCATTAATTTGGCAAACTCGGCGTTATCGGAGTTGCAGACGTACCCATCCCACAGAGCAGCAATTCCTGCAGAAAGGCTTTCACGCTGGAATATAGCACCCAGAACCATAGCAACAACAATGCAGACGGTCAGCAGCGGAATGATAGGCTTCCGCAACACGCTAAGAACGACAATGAGTACAATGGGAAGCAGCAGGAAAAGATTGATATTGAAACAGTTGTTGATATTTTCCAGCAGGGTATTAACTGTATCTGTACTGGCAGAAACCGTGCTGTAGCGGAAGCCCAGCAGCAGGAAGACCACAGCAGTAAGAAGCGCTGACAGGCCGGAAGTGGGAATCATGTGACCAAACAGACTGAAGACATTTTCCTCGGCAAGAGCGGCAGCCAGGTTGCATGTATCGGACATAGGACTCCACTTGTCACCAAGATAGGCACCACTAACGATTGCGCCTGCGGTAACAGTAATGGGCATTCCCATGCCCTGAGCAATCCCGACAAATGCAACACCGAAGGTGCCAATAATTGTCCAGGAGGATCCGGTGATAATTGCGCCCATCAAACAAATCACAAAAGTGGCAAATAAGAAGATAGAAGGGTTCAGCAGTTTCAGACCATAGTAGATCAGCGTGGGAGTCGTACCGGAATAGAGCCAAGATGCGCTTAGGAATCCGACCATCAATAGAATCAAAACAGAAGGCATGGTCTTGTTGAATGTTTTGAGAACGGCATCAAAAATCATATCCCAGGTTTGACCCAGAAATAGAATGGCATATATTGCAGTAAGACCGGAACAAATCAGAATAGAAATCCCCATTTTGATGGCTGGATTTCCCAGAACGCCACTTCCATACAAGAAAATAACAACATACATGAGAACCAGGCAGGTTGCTTCCAGGACTGTTAGGTGACGTATTTGCTTTTCTTTCTTTTTACTCATAGTATACCTCTAAATTCGCATGATTACAATTAGAATTGATTTGTGTAATGATAGTTTTAAACAAACCCGAGTCGAAAGGCAATGCTTTCCAATGAACGACAGGCGATAGAGCAATCCACTGCACAATGACCACCCAGTTTTTTATCGTCTTGGGCATGCGCACGATAATCATCACGCTCAGACATAAACTTTTCCATTTGCTGGGTCAAAGCTCCAATTGCCCAAATATATCCCTGCTCAGAGGGGTCATAGGTAAAGCGAGGATCATTGGTCATAAGGATGGTGTGCACTGGACAGGGACGAACCCGGTATCCGGCAATGGGATCCACTGCCAGATACCAGCCTTCGTCCAGAAGCTTAAGGCAGGTCTGAAATACGGCATCTACCTCTCCATCAACCCATTGAAGCTCTGCACCATATGGAATCTGAGCCGTTTGAACAAAAACGGGGTTATTCGTAATCAGTAAGAGGTTTGTCATAGCGTTTTTCTCCTGTCAGGAACTGATTTAAACCGCAGGCTTGCTCAGTAACTCTACTGCGGCTTTTAGCTGCTCATATCGGGCCTGTTTTTCTTCCTCAGGCGGAAGATTTGTATCTGCGGTGGGATGAGGAATGGCAACACCCATGGAAATGCGGTTAGCACCCACTGTCTTGGAGATAGGGATGACAGTTGCAAGATGAACTGCGGGGATACCGGCAGCATCGATCTGCTTGATAATCGTTGCACCGCAACGAGTATCCGTGCCTCATGTTGATGTAAGAATGACACCGTCGACCTTTCCTTTGATCGAGTCGGCAATTTGCTGACCGAAGGTTGCCGCTCTGTCAACAGGCATACAATTTCCTACGGTGACGAAAATCTTATTATAGAGTTTCCCGATAACACCATCCCGTTCCAGCTGCATCATGGCATCAACAGGCAATACGCGATTTCCGTTTCCAATAGCGAAAGTGGGGTCGTAGCCGCCATGAGCTACATCTACATTAGGCATATCTTCGCCACCAAAGTCTTCTACATCGTATGTCTTCCATTTGGTGCAGGCCAGTGACTCCAGATGGTCTGGATTCCCGGTAGGAACAATTCCGCCGGAAGTCATAATGGCTATCGTTGCCTTAGTTAAATCCGGGATGGGCTTGCTTGGCTCAACCTTATCGAATTTCGGCATGGGCAGTTCAGTAGTGAAGGGATCCCCATTAATCTTAGCCATCAGCATTTTCATTGCACGTACAGCACCGCTTTCTTCATACCATACGTTTTTACGAGCGCCGCGGGGAATGTAGCCATCCTCAGCAGGACTCCCGATTCGTTGCCCGGAAGCAATTTTTGCAGCAAAAGCAACCATATCAGCCATGACTTTACGCATTCCCCGTGCATTGGCAGGAGCAGGCAAAATGTAGCCGTAAAGCTTATAAAGCATGACACCGGGATTTTCTTCATACATTGCGGATAGGGCGGGAATTTCCAGCACCTGCTGGGCGATTTTCATAACGCTGCCGCAGGCAATTCCATAACGTCCTGCATTAAAGGCAGGACCGGCAACAACCAAATCGGGATTGTACTGCTTTAACAGATCCGTAATCTGTTCAGTAACCTCTTCATTATGTTCGGAGAAATAATTATCCCCGCAAACCAAAGTGGCTACCACCTCAATACCTGATTCCTTTACAGCTGCTGCGAATGCAGCGGATGGGCCGATGGGCGTATCCAAAACCTGCAAAGGAATACTTGCGAGTTCTTCACCGCCAATTTGAGCGTAAAACTGATTCAGATAATACACAACGCGCATGGGAAGCTCTCCTTTCAATTAGTAGGTCAGGCAACCTAGATTTGAAATGCCAATATTGCTGGTACTGGCTATGATGGTACTAAGCGCTGTCAAAATGCTGCCATCGGGATATAGGGGACTGGCGGGAGCACCGGCTAACAGTTTAATGGATTCCAAATCACCTACAATCCGCTCCATCGGAGGAAGAATGATTCGTTCATTGTTGTTGCCAACAGCTACAACAGCATCTGCTTCGGGCGTAACCATAGCAAGGCCTGGATTCACACCGTCCCATCCCGCATTTTCATGACACATCATAACTGTCTTGATACCCCACTTTTCGGCTTTGGCACAGAGCATCATAATGTCGCTTTCAGGATTGCCTCCGCCTTCGTAACCGATAAACATGGCATCCACACCGACCTGCCTTGCAGTCAGCATACAGCCCATAACACCACGATTTTTATCGCCCAAAGAAGCGGTAATAGGACAGGTTATGACGCCAACAAACTCCAAATCCTTGCCATGGTGTTTCATCAACTCCATAATGGCTGGGTTGTTGCAATGATCATAGGTCATCGTTTTGCAGCTGGCTGTAACACAGTTGCCGGAAACAACGGCACCATCCATGTATTCCATGGGAGACATGAACATGGTGTGCAGGCGACTGGCATTGATTCCATAAATGTAGTTGTCATGCAAAAGACCTTGAGCCAGGACCATGGAAACGTATGCAACCCTGGGCAGTTTTGCTTCAGGGGAAACTGGAGGCAACTCGTAGTGTTCCACTATATCAGCTGGAGCGTTCTTAACTGCTTGTGCAAGATAATGTGCAGCTTTCAGTCCCATCATACGCACTGCAGTTTCGTGGTCAGCATGACCAAGCCCATCTACAGCATCAGCCATGACAACAATGTTTATCGTCTTGGAGAAAATACAATAATCGGCTCCGGGGCCGCTCATATCGATAAGCCCCTCTTGATAGAAGACGATTTGACCGGCGGTAACGACATTGCAGCCACGCAAAACGGTGGTGCTGCCTTCGCCAACCTGGTCAAAACCGCCCAGAATTCCAGGGTAGAATTCTCCACTATCTGTTTTACATCTGGGCTCGATGACATCTTTTACGGGAATTATCCGAGCTGATTCACCAGGAAACACAATCTCAACACGGTAGTTTACCAGATGTCGATCGAAGCATGCTTCCAACAGGTCATCTTTTTTGATTGTGAGAAGACCGTTACGGAAGGAGGTTACTTCACCAAATTGGACGTCCTTGACTTCCAAAATCTGAAGATCCAGTGACATATTCTTCAAATCTACCACTTCCTTAGATATTTATTAAAAACCCGCGGGGTTTTCTTACAAGAACTTACTTGACTTTTTTATTTTTCTTCGCTATAAAAAATATAAATGGCGATGAAAGGTGGAAAAATCTATGACACAAAAAAGATATACCATAGGAGAAACTGCAAAAATTTGCAACCTGACCACCCAGCAACTTCGTTATTACGACCAACAAGGTATTCTTTCTCCAAACTATAGAGATAAAAATACAGGATATCGCTACTATACGGAAAATCAATTTCCGATTCTTGTTTTTCTGTATGATTTAAAGCAGATCGGGTTGTCCAACGAAAGTATCCGTTCGCTGATGGCACACCGGGATGCCGACCTGCTTGCTAAGGAATTAAAAAAATGTCTTTCAGATATTGATTTGGAAATCAAGGCCTGCCTGCAAAAATATAATCTTGTTGTTAAAACGCTGCTGCAAACCAATGATGCACTTTCATATCTTCGGGATGCTCGATGGAATAATACGCCGCTGACGAACTATGACATTAGCCTGATCCAGGTGCCGATTAGCACGATCCTTTATACACGATATCCTGGCGACTGGAGAGCGCAAAATTCACCGGTTTTTGCTCAGCGGTTTGCTGAGATTAATAAGCTTGTGGAGGAACGGCGAGTGATATCAGACGGGACGAAAATGGCAATCCTTCATCATGGGGCTCTGAAGCAATTCTCCCAGGATGCTAATGATATTATTGGCGATTATGAAGTGGCAACACGGTTAGACAAAGCCCAAGGACTGAGCAATCAGGAAAATATCCGCTCCTTCGGTGGCTTCCGCGCTGTATCCACTATCCATGTTGGAGCATTCTCTGATGCAGCTCCAATTTATCACGCCATGTATGCATGGGCAGAAAACCAGGAGCTGGAATTAGAGGATACCGCAATTGAGGAATACTGGATCAATTCGTTTAATTCTGATAAAAAGGAGAACTATGTTTATCGGATCTATATTCCACTGAAAGGCAGTATAATTTAACAGAGTTATACAAGACTGCTTATTTATCTGCTTTTTCTATAAATATTTTAAAACATTTGAATATAAAAAAGTCAACTACTATTTCAAATTTTTTTAATGCGTATTATTTCTTAATTTTATTGCGTTTATAAAACATTTTTTTTCGTTTGAAAATGTGAAACATTATTATGGTTAAAGTTTCTTAGCCTATAATAAGTGCCTGTGAAACAAATGAAAGTACCATGAATCGTTCATATTAACCCTGAAATCTGAAGATCACAATCTTGCGATCATCATTACGGATGTAATTATCTAAGGAAGCTCTGATTCATTCGGCAAAAGCTGACAGCGAGAGATTTTGGTTCCTGATAAGGTTCGGAAAATGAGGGAATACTGTATGTACCCGCAAGGGGTATGCCGCATCCGTAAGCCAGCTTACGCTGGCAACGGCTGCGCTATCTTTCCTATTTTCCGAACCGAAGGCTGGAAGCAAAAGATCCGCTGATGTCCGCAGACGCAATTGTGCGGTGCTGCCCTTATTTCTTTTCGGCAGTTTTTTGATATTTCTCCTTTTTTTTAATTCTTCCATTAGGGGAGACAAGCGTGTTTTGAGAAAGGAGATTCTCCGAATAAAGGAAAAATCCAGACAAGTTGGGCATTTACGCCCCACTTTGTCTGGTTTCTTCGTATTACAGCGCTTTTTATTAAAAAATAAATAAAAAATACGGTAGCCCATTGTATCATAGACTACCGTATTATTATGTGGTGCGGCAAAAGGGACTCGTTAGACTATGGTTTCACGCCGTCCAGCCGGCGTGACTGAACTGCCACCGGCAGTTCAGATTAAGATGGTTAGAGTCCCTTCCTACAACGAAAAAGAAAACACCACCCGATTGGATGGTGTTTTTCTTTTTGGTACGGCAAAAGGGACTCGAACCCCCGACCTACTGATTCGTAGTCAGTCACTCTATCCAACTGAGCTATTGCCGCATGGCGCATTCCTTAGCGCTCAAATATAATAGCACACAGTTTGGAAAAATGCAAGCATTTTTTTCAAAATTTTCAATTATTTTTTCTTTGGGGAATTTCTTCGGTTTTGCCTGAATTTTGTGGATAACAAGCCGATTCCTGCTGCGAAAAGTAGGGTGATGGAAAGGATGACTGGCAGGGGGAGGATGCGGGCCTGTGTTTCTTGGGAAAAATCGTTTGGCTCCGGGGATGGCTCGGGGGTGGTCTGCGGGGGTTCGGTGGGCGGGGGAGAGGGGTGGGATGGGTGCGGGGGTTCGGTTTGGCTGGCTTCCTGCCAGGCTTTGAGCTCGGCTTCTGCCTGGGCATCCTGGGCGTAGGTGGTCAGGTTCTCAAACAGATCCTGCTTGTGTACATCCGGGCCTACGGTGCTGCGGTACAGGCCGTAGGCGCAGGGGCTGTATTCCGGGATATCCGCCGCAGCCTCGATCCCCTGAAAATACCAGCGGTAATAGCTCTGCTGGCTGACATGGCAGGGAAAGCCCAGGTCCCGGGTGACCTGGAAGGCGGTCATGCCGCCGAAGGATTCCAGGGGCTCATCCCAGTCCATCCAGATTTCATTTTCCGGGTACAGGTGCAGATAGGTCTTGGGCACATCCCAGCAGCCGTAGCACTCTGCCGACTCCGGGAATTGGGTGGGGTCATGGGATGCTGCCACAGCCTTGCACAGCAGGTCGGCGTAGAGCATATGCATCCCGTGGCCATACTCTCCCTGCAAATCGTGTCCCACTGCCACCTTGGGCCGGAAACGGCGGATGTTCTCCACCACAAAGGACAGCATATCCTCCTGACGGATGCCCTTATTGCGGTAGATTTCCAATGCCTGGGCCAGGGAGCGGGAGTTGTAATCTCCAAAGGGGCCGAATAACGGATAGTGCCGTACCCCTACTGCCCACAGGCCGTCCAGCATTTCGTGGCTGCGGCGCATGGACATATTCCGGTGTCCGGTAAAATACACCACCTGGACGCTGTACCCCCGCTCCTGGGCGTAGTAGGGCAGCAGTCCTGCAAAGAAAAGCTGCTCGTCATCCCCATGGGTGGAAAATAGCACCAGATCCGCCTCCTGAGCTGGGGACTGCCACTGCTGCACCCAGCTCGGCACCTGGCCCGGCCCGAAGGCTGACAGCTCTGTCAGCTGAACGGCCTCCTCTTCAAAGCGGATGGTCACCCGCTTGGGGGCACTGCCGAACCGGGCCTGCAGATCGAGAAATTCATGGAGAAAGCCCTCTTCACCAAAGGTTTCCTGGGTCCCGGCTCCTTCGTCGGTGACGGTGTAGCTTCCCGGTTCCTTTCCGAACACCAGATACACCGATGCAATGCCGGTTTTGGATTCCAATGTGAGATATCCGCCCTTGCGGATGGTTACGGATTCCATGGTTCGCCCATCAAACAGGGCATTGACAGAGCTGATGCCCCCTTTGGCCGTCACCAGGGCCTTTCCGGACAGGTCTTCGGCTTCCACCGCCCCGGCTCTGGGGGCGCAGCACAGCACCGCCGCCAGACACCACAGCAGCACCAGACTGCGGATGCCGGTTCCGGTCAATGGCTTGTAGAGATCCATCACCATTCCCCCTTTCCTTCTTTTTGTGAAAATTATAGCAAATGCCCATCCCCGTGTCAAAGGGAACTTGGCGGGTTGACGAGGATTCTTTTCTATTGTAAAATAATAAAAGCAACACAACATTACAAAGGAGATTTCCATGGAGCATCCCAGCCTTTCCGCCCTGCCGGGGCTTTTGCTGCCCTGGTATTATGAAAATAAACGTGACCTTCCCTGGCGTGCCGACCGGGATGCCTATCATGTGTGGCTGTCGGAAATCATGCTGCAGCAGACCCGTGTGGAGGCCGTCAAGGGCTACTACACCCGTTTCCTGCACAACCTGCCATCTATAGAAGCCCTGGCAAACTGCGATGACGAGCAGCTGCACAAGCTGTGGGAGGGCCTTGGCTACTACAGCCGGGTGCGGAACCTGAAAAAGGCAGCCCAGCAGATCTGCCAGCAGTACCATGGGGTGTTTCCCAATACCTATCCCCAGATTCTGGCCCTGCCGGGGATCGGGGATTATACTGCCGGGGCCATTGCCTCCATTGCCTTCAATCTGCCCACCCCTGCGGTGGACGGAAACGTGCTGCGGGTGCTGTCCCGGCTTTGCAATGACGATGCCCCCATCGACCTGCCGGAGACAAAGCGGGCCGCCCGGGAGCTTCTGGCCCAAATCTACCCGGCCCAGGCCGGAGATTTCACCCAGGCACTCATGGAGCTGGGAGCTACCCTCTGCGGTCCCAACCGGAAGCCGGACTGCGGCCGCTGTCCCTGCAAACCCATCTGCCTGGCACGGCAGCAGGGGAGGGCGGAGGAGCTTCCCCGGAAGTCCCCCAAAAAGGAGAAACGTCAGGAGGATCTGACGGTGTTCATCCTCTCCTGCCAGGGACGGTATGCCCTGGAAAAGCGGCCGGACAAGGGGCTGCTGGCGGGGCTGTGGCAGTTTCCCAACCTGCCGGGGCATCTGGACACCCCGCAAGCCCTTCAGGCCGCCCGGGACATGGGGATCGCCGTACAGGAGATCTACAAGGAAGTGAGCAGGAAGCACATTTTTACCCATATTCAATGGAATATGAAGGGGATCTATCTGGAGGCGGCAGCGCCTGCCGGAGATTTTTCATGGTTTACCCAGGAGGAAGTCAATACCTGTGCGGCACTGCCCACGGCATTTCGTCAATTTTGGGAGGAGAGATAGAATATGTTTGACTACCATATTCACACCCGGGTGTCCTTTGACGGACGGGATACCGGCATCAATATGGCCCGGGCCGCCCATGCGGCAGGTCTGAAGGAGATCTGCTTTACGGATCATCTGGACTATGACCCCCTGGGGAAAATGGGGAAGCTGGACTTTGACACCGCTCAATACAATGCAGAGTATGACGATCTGGAAGTCCCCGGTCTGAAGATCCGCCGGGGCATTGAGTTCGGCATGGAGCCGGACAACATGGTGCAGCTGAAAAAGGATTTGCAGCGGCGGCCCTTTGACTTTGTGCTGGGTTCTGTTCACTTTGTGGAGGATCTGGATGTGTACTACGCCCCCTTCTGGGAGGGAAAGACGGTTTTTCAGGCGGAACGGCTGTATCTGGAAGCCACGCTGGAGCGGGTGCAGCTGCATAATGATTTTGATGTTCTGGCCCATCTGACCTACATCAGCAAAACCAGAGCCCACCCCGCCCCCCGGCCCGTGCCCTATGGTGAGCACCGGGAGGTCATCGACCAGATCCTCCGGGTGCTGGCAGACAAGGGCAAGGGTCTGGAAATGAACACCAGCGGCGTGGATCGCTGCGGAGACTTCCTGCCCTCGGCGGATATTTTCCGCCGCTTCCGGGAGCTGGGAGGGGAAATTGTCACCGTGGGTTCCGATGCCCACGACAGCAGCCGGGTGGGGCAGTACACCTTCCAGGCCTGCGATATCCTCAAGGATATCTTCGGCTATGTGTGTACCTTTGCGGAGCGCAAGCCCATTTTCCACAAGCTGTAGGCCTTGCTTTTCTTTGCATCAAAAACGTATGTCCTTATGTAAAATACATATTTGCGTAGTATTTAATTCACAGACGGACACGGTTCTTATTTTTTAATCAGAAATCCCTGTATTTTTGTCACAAATTATATATTTTTCCTAAGTTATTGACAAGGTTATCCAAAAACCTTATACTGGAGCTTATATCTCTGGGACAATTCTTTTGCAAAAGAGGAGAAGAACATGGAAATTCGCTACGAAAAGCATTGGAGCAGTCATTTGAACCGGGACATGGAGTTCAAAATCTACGGTCACAGCGGCCGTCCTGTCCTGTTTATTCCCTGCCAGGCAGGTCGTTTCTGGGACTTTGAGGCCTTCCACATGGATGCAACCTGGGCACCCTGGATCGAGTCCGGCCAGGTCATGGTCTTTGCCTGCGACACCATTGACAATGAAGCCTGGGCCGCAGTGGGAGCAGACAACCGCTGGCGGATCGAGAACCACGAAAAGTGGTTCCGGTACATCTGCTATGAGCTGGTTCCCGCCATCCATCACATTGCCGGAAGTGCCAACGGCTTCCATCAGGACATTATGACCTTCGGTGCCTCCATGGGTGCCATGCACGCAGCCAACCTGTACTACCGCCGCCCGGATCTGTTCAACAGCTGCTTTGCCATCTCCGGCCTGTATGACAATCAGGAGTTCTTTGGGGACTACTGTGACGATCTGGTGTACAACAACTGCCCGGTGCTTTATCTGGAGAATCTGCCCCAGGATCATTTCTACATGGATATGTACCGCCATCAGAAAAGCCTGATCGTTGTGGGTCAGGGTGCCTGGGAGGAGCCTCTGCTGGCATCCACCCGGCGTCTGGACGAGGTCTGCTGCCGCAAGGGGATCCCCACCCGGTTTGAATATTGGGGCACGGATGTGAACCACGACTGGCCCTGGTGGCACAAGATGGTACCTACCTATCTGCCCTGGCTGCTGAGCTGACCGCCCAGCCAAAAAAATGAGAGAAGGAGCGCATCTACTATGAGAAACTTTGTGTTTATTTCCCCCAACTTCCCACTGACCTACTGGAAGTTCTGCCGTGAGCTGAAGTACAACGGCTTGCGGGTGCTGGGGATCGGTGACTGCCCTTATGACGAGCTGATGCCGGAATTGCAGGAAAATCTCCACGAATATTACAAGGTTACCTCTCTGGAAAACTACGATGAGGTGTTCAAGGCAGTGGCCTTCTTCACCTTCAAGTACGGCAAGATCGACTGGCTGGAATCCAACAACGAGTACTGGCTGATGCGCGATGCCGCTCTGCGCACCGAATTCAACATCACCACCGGCCCCAAGCTGGATGAAATGGACAAGATCAAGTTCAAGTCCGCCATGAAGGCCTACTATCAGAAGGCCGGTCTGCCGGTGGCTCCCTACCACCTGATCGAAGGGGTGGAGGATGCCCTGGAATTTGCCCACACGGTAGGCTATCCTGTGGTGGTCAAGCCGGACAACGGCGTGGGTGCTTCCAACACCTACAAGCTGAGCTGTGACGATGATCTGTACTGGTTCATGGATCACAAGGACAGCGCCGTGTACATCATGGAGCAGTATGTCAATGGCTTCGTCCAGACCTATGACGGCATTGTGGATTCCCGGGGCAATGTGCTCTTTGAATCCGGCAATATCACCCCCCACTCCCTGATGGACATTGTCAACGGCAACGGAGACTCCCTGTACTATCTGGTCAAGGAGCTGCCGGAGAAGATCCGCCAGGCAGGTCTTGCCACCATCCGCTCCTTCGGTGTCAAGTCCCGGTTCATCCACCTGGAGTTCTTCGTCCTCAACGAGGATCAGGAGGGCCTGGGCAAGAAGGGGGATGTGCTGGGGCTGGAGGTCAATATGCGCCCCGCAGGCGGCTTCACCCCGGAGATGTACAACTACTCCCAGGAGACGGATGTATACAAGATCTGGGCAGATATGGTGGCCTTCGACTGCAATACCAAGCCCATCGGGGAACACCACTACTGCGCCTTCTACGGCCGCCGGGACGGCAAGCCCTACCGCCTGGATGATGCCGCCATTATGGAAAAATACGGCGATCACATGGTCATGTGGGGCCGCATCCCCGAGGCCCTGTCCGGTGCCATGGCCAATCAGATGTACGTTGCCAATTTCGACACCGAAGAAGAAATGATGGCCTACTACGCCGACCTGGCCGATACCCTGTAAAAATCCGAATCCCTTCAAAAGGCTCCCGCCAACAGCGGGGGCCTTGCTTTGTATTTTGGTAAATGTTAATGCTTCTGAGCCTGTAGTAGAGCACATCCTTTAAAACTTCATTTGCGCAACGAAATTTTTGTGGCGGTAATTCAGTGGCACTGTCTGCGTAGGGGCGGATAGTATCCGCCCGGTTGTTTCCCTAACAGGGAAACAACGTCGGCGCAGAGCGCCGACAATGGCACCACCGAATATTTGCAAATAAAATTCGGTGGCACATTTTCGAAACATGGTGTATTTACAACATTGGTACATTACCTGGCTAAATCGGTTCTGCTCAAAAATTTGTTACGTTGGCGGGCGGATACTATGTATAGAGTAGTAACATAGGTAACAGGTAGAGAAGAGACATAGGTAACAGTTTTTGCTAGAATAAAGACATCCGACAAGCAAAGGAAGTGGGTCAGGTGTCGTGGGAGA
>Ga0129314_1000859_pt1 | contig 26487 bp, 21 predicted proteins | sample O1111metagenome_FD_94431 | JGI IMG/M metagenome (GOLD analysis project Ga0129314, IMG submission 94431) | Orangutan individual fecal microbial communities from fecal samples from Wisconsin, USA - O1111 metagenome | ecosystem: Host-associated > Mammals > Digestive system > Large intestine > Fecal... | reverse complement strand
CACCGGCGCGGAGAAGCACGCCGCCTACGACGCCGACATCACCTACGGCACCAACAACGAGTTCGGCTTCGATTACCTGCGGGACAACATGGCCATCTATAAGACCGAGATGGTCCAGCGCAGCCACGCCTTCGCCATCGTGGACGAGGTGGACTCCATCCTCATCGACGAGGCCCGCACCCCCCTCATCATCTCCGGCCAGGGAGAGGAATCCACCCAGCTTTACACCATCGTGGACTCCTTTGTGGCCCGTCTGACGGGCAAGAAGGTGGCCAGCGTGGACGAAAAGCAGGAGGAGGACCCCAACGAGACCGCCGACTACATCGTGGACGAGAAGGCCCGCACCGTCACCCTCACCGCCCGGGGCGTGGCCAAGGCCGAGCAGCAGTTCGGCCTGGAGAACCTGGCCGACCCGGAAAACACCACCCTCAGCCACCACATCAACCAGGCCATCCGGGCCCGGGGCCTTATGAAGCGGGACATCGACTACGTGGTCAAGGACGGCGAGGTCATCATTGTGGACGAGTTCACCGGCCGCCTCATGTTCGGCCGGCGCTACTCCGAGGGCCTGCACCAGGCCATCGAGGCCAAGGAGCACGTCACCGTGGCCCGGGAATCCAAGACCCTAGCCACCATTACCTTCCAAAACTACTTCCGGCTGTATGACAAGCTCTCCGGCATGACGGGCACCGCCATGACCGAGGAGGAGGAGTTCGGCCACACCTATAATCTGGACATCGTGGAGATCCCCACCAACAAGCCCCTGGCCCGGGAGGATCACCCCGACGTGGTCTACAAGAACGAGGCGGGCAAGTACCGGGCCATCATCCGGCAGATCGAGGAGTGCCACGCCAAGGGCCAGCCCGTACTGGTGGGCACCATCTCCATCGAGAAGTCCGAGCTGCTGTCCAAGCTGCTCCAGAAAAAGGGCATACGCCACAATGTCCTCAACGCCAAGAACCACGAGAAGGAGGCCGAGATCGTGGCCCAGGCGGGCAAGCTGGGGGCCGTCACGGTGGCCACCAACATGGCCGGCCGCGGCACCGACATCATGCTGGGCGGCAACGCCGAGTATCTGGCCAAGGCCGAGCTGCGCAAGGCGGGCATGAGCGACGAGCTCATCGCCGAGGCCACCGGCTTTGCCGATACCCAGGACCAGGAGGTCCTGGACGCCCGGAAGCGCTATACCGAGGCCGAGAGCAAGTACAAAAACGACATCCAGTCCGAGGCCGACCAGGTGCGGCAGGCCGGGGGCCTGTTCATTCTGGGCACCGAGCGCCACGAGTCCCGCCGCATCGACAACCAGCTCCGCGGCCGCGCCGGCCGGCAGGGCGATCCCGGCGAGAGCCGGTTCTTCCTCTCCCTGGAGGACGACATCATGCGCCTGTTCGGCTCCGAGCGGGTCATGGGCATGATGGAGAACCTGGGCGTGGACGAGGACACCCCCATTGAGCAGAAGATGCTCTCCAACGCCATTGAGACCGCCCAGAAGAAGGTGGAGTCCAAGAACTTCCAGCAGCGCAAGAACGTGCTGGAATACGACGACGTGATGAACACCCAGCGCGAGGTCATCTACAAGCAGCGCCGCCAGGTGCTGGACGGGGAGGACCTTAAGCAGAGCATGCTCACCATGATCCACTCGGTGATCGAAACCGCCGTCCACGGCCACATGGGCGAGCGCAAGCACATGGACGCCGAGTCCTTCCGGGCCGCCGTGGCCCCCTTCCGCGGCGTATTCCTTACCGCTGACGAGCTCAAGCTCACCGACGCCGAGCTCCAGGACAAGGATGCCGAGGCGCTGGTCAGGCTGGTGGAGGACCGGGCCCTGGACCTCTACGGCAAGAAGGAGCAGGCCCTGGGCGCCCCCCTCATGCGGGAGCTGGAGCGGGTGATGATGCTCCGGGTGGTGGACGAGTACTGGATGGACCACCTGGACAACATGACCGAGCTGCGCCAGGGCATCGGCCTGCGGGCTTACGGCCAGAACGACCCCGTGGTGGAGTACAAGCGCGAGGGCTATGAGATGTTCGAGGACATGGTGGCCGCCATCCAGGAGGAGACGGTGCGCCGGGTCTTTGTGGTCCGGGTCCAGGCCAACAAGGTGGAGCGCAAGCGGGTGGCCAAGGTCACCGGCGAGTCCGGCGGCGGCGACGGCACCGTGAAGAAGCAGCCGGTCAAGAAGGTCGTCAAGATCGGCCGCAACGACCCCTGCCCCTGCGGCAGCGGGCTGAAGTGGAAGAAGTGTACCTGTAAGGAGTACCATTCCGAGGATATGCAGTAAAAACAAAGATACGGGTCCCCGCGCGCCGTGGGGACCCGTATTCTCCTGCTAGAGGGGTATGTATGAGCTTTGCTGAGACCACGAAAAACGGAGTGACCGTTACCTATTCCCAGGGCATCGCCGGGGCCGGCGGGGCAGTCCATGCCTTTTCCACCCGGCTGGGCGGGGTGTCCACCGGCATCTATGCCAGCCTGAACCTGGGCTCCACCCGGGGGGACGACCCGGACTGTGTCCGGGAAAATTACCGGCGGTTCTTCCAGGCCGCAGGGGCGGACCTGACCCAGGTGGCCATGTCCAACCAGGTCCACGGAGACGTGGTGCGCCCGGTCACCTCCGCCGACCGGAAGCGGGACCTCTATGACCCGGAGGGGTATGAGGCGGACGGCCTGGTCACCGACCTGCCGGGGGTGTCCCTGGTAATCTTCGGGGCCGACTGCCTGCCCATCCTGCTCTACGACCCGGTGCGCCGGGTGGCGGCGGCCTGCCACGCGGGCTGGCGGGGCACCGCGTTGGGCATCGCCCAGCGGGCGGTGGAAAAGATGGGCTTTTACGGCTCCCGACCGGAGGACATCCGGGCCGCCATCGGTCCCGGCATCGCCAAGTGCTGCTTCGAGACCCACGAGGATGTGCCCAACGCTATGACCAAGGCCCTGGGCGTATGCGCTACCCCCTACATCGAGCCCATCGAGGGGGGCAGGTTCAAGGTGGATCTGAAGGGCCTCAACGCCATGCGGCTCAAGCGGGCGGGACTGCTGGAGGAGCACATCGACATCTCTCCCGACTGCACCGCCTGCCACCCGGAGAAATACTGGTCCCACCGGGCCACCCAGGGCCGGCGGGGCAGCCAGGCCGCGGTCATCCAACTGCTGTGAGGCCGGCCATGGGAACGCGGCTGACGGCTCTGTTGCTGGCGGGGGCCCTGACCCTGGCTCTAAGCGCCTGCGCCCCGGCGGGGGAGGTCCTTCCGCCGGAGACCACCCCCACCCCAACCCAGACGGCCCGGCCGGAGCCGGCGCGGGCCTTTACTCTGCCCCGTTCGGAGGGGACCCTCCACCCCATCCTCAGCCAGGACGCCGCCAACGTGGCCCTGGCTGGCCTGGTGTGGGAGGGGCTGTTTGCCCTGGACGGCAGCTTCGAGCCCCAGCCGGTGCTGTGCCAGGGCTACACCGTCAGCGAGGACGGCCTCACCTGGACCTTTACCCTCCGCTCTGGCGTCACCTTTTCCGACGGCAGTCCCCTGACTGCTGACGAGGCGGCGGCCTCCCTGCGGCTGGCCATGGGGGAGAGCTCCCGGTTCTCCGGCCGGATGGGGGGCGTCCGGAGCGTGACCAGCCAGGACGGCGCGGTGGTGGTCACCCTCAACCGACCCAACGGGGCCCTGCCCGCCCTGCTGGACATCCCCATCGTCAAGGGGGAGAGCGAGGAGCCGCTGGGCACCGGGCCCTATGTGGTGGAGGGCTGGGGGGAGGACTCCCGGCTGACCGCCCGGTCGGACTGGTGGCAGAACAAGCCCCTGCCCGTCCAGACCATCCCGCTGTATACGGTGCCCGAGCCGGACGACCTGATCTACGCCTTCGATGCCGGGGACATCTCCCTGGTGTCCACCGACCTTACCGGCACCAACGCCCTGGGCTTCGGCGGCGATTACGAGACCTGGGACTATCCCACCTCCACCATGCTGTATGTGGGCTTCAACTGCAATGCGGGCGCCTGCCGGGACCCGGCGGTGCGGCAGGCCCTGTCCCGGGGCCTGGACCGGAACAGCGTGGCCTCCGCCCTCTACGCCCGCCACGCCGTGGCCTCCGCCCTGCCGGTCCACCCGGCCGCCGCCTGCTACGATGAGACGGCCGCCGCCGCCTTGGATTATGCCCCCCAGGCCCTGGCCGACGGCCTGACGGCGGCGGGCTGGTCCAAGGGCGAGGACGGTCTGTGGGCCAGGGGCCGGGAGCGCCTGTCTCTCACCTTCGTGGTCAGCACCGATAACACCTTTCGCCTGACGGCGGCGGAGTACCTGGCCGGGGAGCTGACCCGGGCCGGGATCGGGGTGGAGCTGCAGAAGCTCAGTTGGACCGACTACCAGAAGGCGCTGGCCCAGGGGGACTTCGACCTCTACCTGGGGGCGGTGACCCTCAGCGCCGACTTTGACCCCACGCCCCTGCTCAGCGGGGCGCTGAACTACGGGAGGTACTGGAACGCCGACACCAACGCCCTGACGGACGCCTACCGGGCGGCCGCCGGCACGGCCCGGGAGACGGCGGCCGCCGCCTTGTGGGCCCGGCTGGCCCAGGAGGCCCCCTTTGCCGTGCTGTGCTTCCAGAACCAGTCGGTGCTGACCCAGTGGGGCATGGTCTCCGGCCTGACCCCCACCCAGCAGAACCCCTTTTACGGCTTTGCACACTGGAGCGTCGGCTCCGGAGGATAAACCACCCAGAGACAGAGACAACGAGGAGAGATGGTTATGGTATTCCGCTGCTTTGTGGAAAAAAAGCCCGGATTTGACGGTGCGGCCCGGGCCCTGTGCCGGGAGCTGACCGAACAGTTGGGCGTGCGGGGCTTGGAGCGGGTCCGGGTCCTGAACCGCTATGATGTGGAGGGCGTCGATGCCGCCGTCTACGCCGCCGCCCGGACCGCCGTGTTTTCCGAGCCTCAGGTGGACGCGATCTGGGACGAGACCATGCCCCCGGTGGAGGGGCCCCACGCCCTGACGGCGGTGGAGGCGCTGCCCGGACAGTACGACCAGCGGGCGGACTCGGCGGCCCAGTGCATCCAGCTCATGACCGGCGGGGACCGGCCGGCGGTGGCCGCCGCCGCCGTGTACGTCCTGCTGGGGCAGGTGCCGGACGCCGACCTGGAGAAGGTGAAGAAGTACCTCATCAACCCGGTGGAGAGCCGGGAGGCCTCTCTGGATAAGCCGGCCACCCTGACCCAGATCTATCCCGTGCCCGGCGACGTGCCGGTGCTGGAGGGCTTCCGCGCCCGGACGGAGGAGGCGCTGGGGGAGATTCTGGAGCAATACGGCCTGGCCATGGACCGAAACGATCTGAAATTTTTCCAGGACTATATGCGGGACGAAGAGGGCCGGGACCCCACCGTCACCGAGCTGCGGCTGGTGGATACCTACTGGTCCGACCACTGCCGCCACACCACCTTCGCCACCCACCTGGACCGGGTGGAGATCGAAGCCCCTGCCGTCCGGGCCGCCTATGAGCGGTATCTGGCCGCCCGGGTGGAGGTCTACGGCCCCGAGAAGGCCGCCCGGCGGCCCCAGACCCTGATGGACCTGGCCACCATCGGCACCAAGACCCTGAAAAAGCGGGGCCTGCTTCCCGAGCTGGACGAAAGCGAGGAGATCAACGCCTGCTCCATCCATGTCCCCGCCGTGGTGGATGGCCAGGAGCAGGACTGGCTGCTGATGTTCAAGAACGAGACCCACAACCACCCCACCGAGATCGAGCCCTTCGGCGGCGCGGCCACCTGCATCGGCGGCTGCATCCGGGACCCCCTGTCCGGCCGGGTGTACGTCCACCAGGCCATGCGCGTCACCGGCGGCGGCGACCCCCGGGTCCCCATGGACCAGACGCTGGAGGGCAAGCTGCCCCAGCGCAAGATCGCCCAGACCGCCGCCGCGGGCTACTCCTCCTACGGCAACCAGATCGGCCTGGCCACCGGCCATGTGGCCGAAGTCTACCACCCCGGCTATGTGGCCAAGCGCCTGGAGTGCGGCGCCGTGGTGGGGGCCGCTCCCGCCGACCACGTGGTGCGGGAGGAGCCCGCCCCCGGCGACGTGGTCATCCTTCTGGGCGGCCGCACCGGCCGGGACGGCATCGGGGGAGCCACCGGCTCCTCCAAGAGCCATGACCGGAAGAGCCTGGACACCATGGCCTCCGAGGTGCAGAAGGGCAACGCCCCCGAGGAGCGGAAGATCCAGCGGCTGTTCCGCCGGGGCGACGTGACCCGCCTCATCAAGCGGTGCAACGACTTCGGCGCGGGCGGCGTGTCCGTGGCCATCGGCGAGCTGGCCGACGGCCTGTCCATCGACCTGGACGCCGTGCGCAAGAAATACGACGGCCTGGACGGCACCGAGCTGGCCATCTCCGAGTCCCAGGAGCGCATGGCGGTGGTGGTGGCCGCGGCCGACGCCGACCGCTTCATCGCCGCCGCCCAGGCGGAGAACCTGGAGGCCTATCCGGTGGCGGTGGTCACTGAGAACCCCCGGATGGTGATGCGCTGGCGGGGGAAGGTGGTGGCCGACCTGTCCCGGGCCTTCCTGAGCTCCAACGGCGCGGTGAAGCACGCCCAGGTGGCCGTGGCGAAGCCGGACCCCGCCGCCGGGGCGCGGAACCGCTGCCGGAGCCTGCGGGAGCTGGCCGGAAGTCTGGAGTGCGCTTCCCGCCGGGGCCTGACCGAGCGGTTTGACGGCTCCATCGGCGCGGGCAGCGTGCTGATGCCCTTCGGCGGCAGAAGTCAGCGGACCCCCGCCCAGGCCATGGCCGCCCTCTTCCCCGTGGAGCCGGGCAGGGAGACCGAGCAGGCCAGCGTGATGGCCTGGGCCTTTGACCCGGACCAGATGTGCGCCGACCCCTACGCCGGGGCCCACAGCGCGGTCTATACCTCGGTGGCCAAGCTGGTAGCCGCGGGCGCCGACTACCGAAAAGCCTATCTCTCCCTCCAGGAATTCTTCGAAAAGCTGCGGGACGAGCCGGCGCGGTGGGGCAAGCCCTTCGCCGCCCTGCTGGGCGCCCTGGACGCCCAGTTGGAGCTGGGGGCCGCCGCCATCGGCGGCAAGGACTCCATGTCCGGCACCTTCCTGGACCTGGACGTGCCCCCCACGCTGATCTCCTTTGCCATCGCCCCCGTCAAGGCCGGCGAAGTCCTTTCCCCCGAGTTTAAAGAGGCGGGACACGGGGTCTACGTTTTCGGCTCCGGTGAGCCTAACGCCTGCAAGGCATCCTGGGCGTATTTCCACGAGCTGTGCCACCATGGCCGCGTCAAGGCCGCCTGGGCGGTGGAGCACGGCCTGGCGGAGGCCGTGATGAAGATGTCCTTTGGCAACGGCGTGGGTTTTGCCGCCGAGGACCCCGCAAAGGCGCCCATATGGTACGTCCCCATGCCCGGCGTCATTGTGGCCGAGGTGGAGGGAGAGCCGGACAGCGCCCAGTGCATGAGGATCGGCGCCACCATGGCTGAGCCCGTCGTCACCATCGGCGGCGACTCCGCCCCCATCGACGCGCTGCTGACCCTGAACGAGGGGGTGCTGGAGGAGGTCTACCCCACCCGGACCGGGGCCAAGGGGGCGGTGGAGTCCATCTCCTGGGACCGGCGGTCCCCCGCCGTGTGCAAATCCAGGATGGCCCGGCCCAAGGCGGTGATCCCCGTGTTTCCGGGCACCAACTGCGAGTACGACACCGCCCAGGCCTGTCTGCGGGCGGGCATGGAGCCGGAGATCGTGGTGGTGCGCAACCTGACGGGCGACCTGCTGGCCCAGTCGGCCCAGGCGCTGGAGACCGCCATCCGGTCGGCCCAGCTCGTGGTGCTGCCCGGCGGCTTCTCCGGCGGCGACGAGCCCGACGGCTCGGCCAAGTTCATCTGCTCCTTCTTCCGCAACCCCCGGCTCACCGACGCTGTCCACGACCTGCTCCAAAACCGCGACGGCCTGATGCTGGGCATCTGCAACGGCTTCCAGGCCCTGGTCAAGCTGGGCCTGGCGCCCTACGGCGAGATCCGGCCCATGGAGGAGACCTGTCCCACCCTGACCTTCAACGACATCGGCCGCCATCAGAGCCGGTACGTCACCACCCGGGTGGCCTCGGTCAACTCCCCCTGGATGCTGAAAAGCCAGGTGGGCGATCTCCACGCCATCCCCATCTCCCACGGCGAGGGCAAGTTCGTCTGTCCCGGCGACCTCCTGCGGGAGCTCATTGCCCACGGCCAGGTGGCCACCCAGTATGTGGACGCCCAAGGGCGGCCCTCTATGGACATCGACGCCAACCCTAACGGCTCTGTGGGGGCCGTCGAGGGCATCTTCTCCCCGGATGGCCGGGTCTTCGGCAAGATGGGCCACTCCGAGCGGCGGGGGGATTTTGTGGCAAAAAACATCCCCGGCGATAAGTTCCAGCCCATCTTCGAGTCTGGCGCGGCGTATTTCCAATAAGCCCGTGAAGCGGGGCGCGGAGGTCCGGCGGTCGGACCTCCGCGCTTTTTATCCTTTTTTAATCTTTCCTTCAGGAGGGTTTTAAATGGCCGTAGTAGGATAGGGATAACCAAAAGAGGAGGTACACGATATGCTGACCCTGACGTTTTTTGCCTTTGCCCTGCTGGTGGGGGCGGTCTGCCTGGTGCTCGCCCTGGTGGCCGGCGTGATCCTGACGGTGATCGGCCTGCCCCTGGCCCTGCTGTTCGGCTTTTTGCCCTGGCTGCTGAAGATCGCCGGCGTAGTCCTGCTTATCAAGGGCCTGCTGGACCAGCCCTTCCGCTGGGAGAACCTGCTGCCCGCGGTGGGGGCATTCCTGCTGGCCGCCCTGATCGGCTGGATCTTCTGATTTCTTATCTTTTTCTTATCTTTTGCCCGGCTGCTTGACTTCACCCTTCCCATCTGGGTATAATCCGGGTGGAAAGGGTGAACGCATATGGACGCCAACATTCTGGTCGTGGACGACGAGCCGGAGATTGCCGATCTGGTGGAGGTTTATCTGAAAAGCGAGGGCTTTACCGTCTTTACCTGCGGCACGGCGGCGGAGGCCCTGACCTGTGTGCGGGACAACCGGCTGGACCTGGCCATTCTGGACGTAATGCTGCCGGACATGTCGGGCTTCACCCTGTGCGGGGAGATCCGCCGGGAGCACCGCTTTCCGGTGCTCATGCTCACCGCCAAGGTGGGGGACATGGACAAGATCATGGGACTGACCATCGGCGCAGACGACTATATCACCAAGCCCTTCAATCCCCTGGAGCTGGTGGCCCGGGTCAAGGCCCAGCTCCGGCGGTACACCCGCTACAATGGGACGGACAAGGCGGAAAGCGACGTCATCGACTTCAACGGGCTGGTCATTAACAGAGGCACTCACGAGTGCTGGCTCTATGACAAGGAACTGACCCTTACCCCCATCGAGTTCGATATCCTGTGGATGCTGTGTGAGAACCGGGGACAGGTCATCTCGGCCGAGCGGCTGTTTGAGACCGTGTGGGGGGAGAAGTACCTGGACCGGAACAACACCGTTATGGTCCACATCCGCCGCCTGCGGGAGAAGATGGGGGAGCCCAGCCGAAATCCCCGGTTCATCAAAACCGTATGGGGTGTGGGGTATAAGGTTGACTGAACGGCTGCCCAAAAACCCGAGAATTTCTCCAGAAAAATGTTGACAAGTCAGGCGAAATCGGGTATACTAACTCTTGCCCTGTTTGGACAGAGCCCATTTGGCGGCATAGCTCAGTTGGCTAGAGCACGCGGTTCATACCCGCGGTGTCCCCGGTTCAAATCCAGGTGCCGCTACCATGCAGCCGATGTGCTGCAGCATGGCCCGTTGGTCAAGTGGTTAAGACACCGCCCTTTCACGGCGGTAACACGAGTTCGAGTCTCGTACGGGTCACCAACCCCATACGGGGAACGACACCAGGGGCAGACATGGAGGCATAGCTCAGCTGGTAGAGCGCTCGCCTCACACGCGAGAGGTCACAGATTCGAGTTCTGTTGTCTCCACCAACAAAAAACACCTGAAATCGAAGATTTCAGGTGTTTTTTGCATGTAGTAAATGCCCCCCAGGGGGAGACTGGCGTCACCTGGACCTGCCCCTGGGACGGGGCGGACGGGGCCTGAACGGCGGGCGCACAGGTGGACGGGGCGGGTGCACCACCGGCGGGAAGAGGACGGGCGGCCATATGACGGGCGGAAAGATCACCGGTGGGCGCACCGCCGGTAGGCAGCCATTGGGCGGGCACACGACCGGCGGACCTGCTCCAGGCGGAGGCAAGGTGGGCGGGAATTCATGGGGCGGCATCGCGGCGATCCCCCATGCGTTGATCTGCGGCGGTATGCTGGCGGTCATCACGCCGTCATACCAGATACGAATGGTATCTCCGGGACGAAACCGGGACGCATCCGGTGTGTTGACAAGGACTCTCTGTCGTGCATCCAGGTCCAGTACGAGCAGGCGCCCCCACTGCACTTCAATTACAACAGCCTGCATGATCATGCTCGGCACCTCCTATGGATATATGATAGGATATGTCGGCCGGGGGCGATTGGAGACAGAACCAGAGGCGGCGGGACCAGCCCATATCCTCCCTTCCAGCCCGATGTGGGTGGAAAAACAGGCTGCCGGGCGGCCTTTCGGGTCCGGAACAGAAAAACAGCCCTGCAAAAAGAAAACCGCCCCGGTCAGGGGGCGGTGGTCAGATCGGAGAACTCCGTATGCTTGGCGATCCACTTGGCGGCGACGTGGCAGGTCGCGTTCATGCGCAGTCCAGAGGCGCGGATCTGCTCGGCGGCCTCTGCCAGAATTTGAGATGCCACGCCCTGACCGCGGAGGGAGTCGTCCACAAAGGTATGCGTGATCGTGGCCACGCCGTTTTCAGCCGGGAACGTCACCTCTGCCAGGAGCTTGCCGTCTGCATCAAGCGCAAAAATACGGCCTTTTTCATGCTGGAAATCCATATTGTTCACCTCGGGGCCAGTATAGCAGGTTTTGAGAGAGATGACAAGAATCAGAGAAAATAATTCCGTGCCGACTTTGACCGCGGTTTACAAATCCTTTACAGTTCGTTCAAAGCCAAGTCATCCATTTCAGGCGGAAATGGGCTATCCTAGGTTCAGCCAGACAGCCAAGATCCTCCTCTTTTCTCTTTCCAAATTTCCGTGAAAGGCCGCGGCCCCAATTGGGGCCGCGGCCTTTCACAGCGCGGGCGGAGGCGGGCGCTTGCCGCTAGTCCTGGGTCGGCGGCATCTGCCGGTAACACAGATACCAGTCCCGGCACTCCAGGCCCTGAGGATTGGGCTTGGCCTGCCGCTCCAAGAGCCCCTCGTAGGTCTTGGGGGGAGGAACCATGGCAGGCTGGCCCGGCTGCCAGTTTGCGGGGGTGACCACGTGATTTTGATCCGTGGCCTGAAGCGCGGCCAATAGACGCAGGATCTCCGGGATGCTGCGCCCGTTGGTGAGGGGATAGACGAGAATGGCGCGCACGGTCTGCTCCGGGTCGATGAAGAATACATTCCGGACCGTTTCCTGTGTGCTGGCGTTGGGGGCGATCATTCCGTACAGACGGGCGATGCTCCCATCCCGGTCGGCAATGACCGGGAAGGGGACCTGGACCCCTGTGGCGGCGTAGATGGCGTACACCCAGGCCAGATGAGAGGCCGAGCTGTCGATGCTCAGACCCAGCAGCTGTGCGTTGAGGGCCTCGAACTGTGGCTGCGCCTTGGCAAATGCAATGAATTCTGTGGTGCAGACCGGCGTGAAGTCGCCGGGATGAGAGAAAAGGATCACCCATTTCCCCTGGTAATCGCTGAGGCTGACCGGCCCAAAGGTGGTGGCTGCGGTAAACGCAGGGGCCTGGTCCCCGATATTTAAGCATGATTCGTTCATGGACGCACCTCCCATATGCTATCCCATGCTATGCCAGCCTCGCCGGGCGTGTGCGGGGGACGAACGAGCCACCAAACAGTCAAAAAGGCACCGGGCCCGTCTGGGCCCGGTGCTCTGCGGTCTAAGGGAGCAGGTCGATGATAACGCGCTTCATTCGATCCGGCGGGAGCTCGCACAGATTGAACAGTTCCACCATTTTGCCCACCAGTCCGGCGTTGCTTGAGACGTCTCCGCACGTCTCCGCCGCGAGACCGTCCACAGAACAGATCATACCGTATACCGTGCAGAGCTCATCATACTGCTGGGAGACCATCTCATAATGTGGCGGGGCCATAAATCCACTTCCTTTTTTGTAATTTACTTACAGAATCATATTATATAGGACCGATACAAAAATGAAATACGTTTTTTACACAAAATTTGGAGAGGAATTTTTGCAAAATAACCAAATATTGTATCTGCAAGAAATAAAACACAAAATATAGAGTATAAGTAAAGCGGAGACTTCAAAAATGGAGCGGCCCGGCAGAAGTCAAAACGGGGGAGAACGCTATCCTGTACGGCAAAACTGTGGTACAATACTGCAAACGAGATTTTGCATTTGAGGAAGCGGATATGAAAAAACTGGCCGTAGGGATATTGGCCCATGTGGATGCGGGAAAGACCACCCTGTCGGAGGCCCTGCTCTACCACAGCGGGCGGCTGAAAAAGCTGGGGCGGGTGGATCACCAGGACGCCTTTCTGGACACCGAGCCGCTGGAGCGGGAGCGGGGCATCACCATCTTTTCCAAACAGGCGGTGCTCCCCCTGGAGGGGGTGGAGGTCACCCTGCTGGACACGCCGGGGCACGTGGATTTCTCCGCCGAGATGGAGCGCACCCTCCAGGTGCTGGACTGCGCCATTCTGGTGGTCAGCGGCACCGACGGGGTACAGGGGCATACCCTCACCCTGTGGCGGCTGCTGGAGCGCTATGGCATCCCCACCTTCCTGTTCGTCAACAAAATGGACCTGGCGGGTGCGGATCGGGGCCGACTGCTGGCCGAGCTGCGGGGGCGGTTGGGGGAGGGCTGCGTGGATTTCGGGCCGGGGCGGGACCGGGAGGCCCTGCTGGAAGACGTGGCCATGTGCGACGAGGCCGCCCTGAACGGCTACCTGGACCGGGGGACGATAGCGGATGAGCAGATCGCCGCCCTGACGGCCGGGCGGAAGCTCTTCCCCTGCTGGTTTGGCTCGGCCCTGAAGCTGGAGGGGGTGGAGGAACTTCTCCGGGGGCTGGAGCGGTACGCCCCTAGACCGGTCCGTCCGGCGGAGTTCGGGGCCAAGGTCTACAAGATCGCCCGGGACGCCCAGGGCGTGCGGCTGACCTATCTCAAGGTCACAGGGGGCAGTCTGCGGGTCAAGAGCCTGCTGACCAACCGGCGGCCCGGCCTGCGCGAGGACCAGGTCTGGGAAGAGAAGGCGGACCAGATCCGCATCTACTCCGGGGCGCGGTTCCAGACGGCGGAGGAGGTCCCGGCGGGGACGGTGTGCGCCGTGGCCGGCCTGAGTTACACCCGGCCCGGACAGGGACTGGGCAGCGCCTGGACCTCCGAGCCTCCGGTGCTGGAGCCGGTGCTGACCTATCAGGTGCTGCTGCCCGAGGGGTGTGACGTCCACGGAGCGCTGGGCCGGCTGCGGCTGCTGGAGGAGGAGGACCCCCAGCTCCACATCGCCTGGAATGAGCAGCTCCGGGAGATCCATATTCAGCTCATGGGCGAGGTGCAGCTGGAGATCCTCCGGCGGCTGATCGCCGATCGCTTTGGGCTGGAGGTGGGCTTCGGCCCGGGGAACATCGTCTACCGGGAGACCATCGCCGCCCCGGTGGAGGGCGTGGGCCACTATGAACCCCTGCGGCACTATGCCGAGGTCCACCTGCTGCTGGAGCCGGGGGAGCGGGGCAGCGGTCTGCGCTTCGCCTCCCGGTGCCCGGAGGACGCGCTGGACCGTAGCTGGCAGCGGCTGATTCTCACCCACCTGGAGGAAAAGGAGCATGTGGGGGTGCTCACCGGCGCACCCGTCACCGACCTGAAGATCACACTGACGGCGGGGCGGGCCCACCAGAAGCACACCGAGGGGGGCGATTTCCGCCAGGCCACCTATCGGGCGGTGCGGCAGGGCCTGATGGAGGCCGAGAGTATCCTGCTGGAGCCATGGTACGACTTCCGGCTGGAGGTCCCCGCCGAGAGCGTGGGCCGGGCGCTGTCCGACGTGCAGCGGATGGGGGGCGACGCCTCGCCCCCCGAGATCCTGGGTCAGGACGCCCTGCTCACCGGCGCGGCGCCGGTGGCGGGGATGCGGGACTACGCCCGGGAGGTGGCGGCCTACACCCGGGGCCGGGGACGGCTGTTTTGCACCCTGAAGGGGTACGAGCCCTGCCGGGAACAGGAGCGGGGCGTGGCGGAGTCTGGCTACGACCCCCGGCGGGACCTGGACAATCCGGCGGACTCGGTGTTCTGCGATCACGGGGCGGGCTTCGCCGTCCCCTGGAACCAGGTGAAGGCCCGTGCCCATGTGGACAGCGGCCTGCGGCTGGGAGAAACAGGGCCGGAGGGGGAAAAATCCGCCCCGGCGCAGCGGAGGACCTATGCCGATTCCCTGGCCCGGGACAAGGAGCTCCAGGCCATCTTTGAGCGGACTTACGGAAAGGTGGAGCCCCGGGCCTTCCAGCCCGCCAAAAAGCCCGCCCGCACCAGCCTGGACGGGGAGCATTACGCCATCCAGGCCCGCCAGGCGGGGCCGGAGTACCTGCTGGTGGATGGGTACAACATCATCTTCGCCTGGGAGGAGCTCCAGACTGTGGCCCGGGACAACCTGGACGCCGCCCGGCAGCTTTTAATGGACCTGCTGAGCAACTATCAGGGTTTTCGCAGGTGCGAGGTGATCCTGGTCTTTGACGCCTATAAGGTGCCCCGCAGCCTGGGAGAGGTGGTGAAATACCACAACATCTACGTGGTCTACACCAAGGAGGCCGAGACCGCCGACGCCTACATTGAAAAGACCACCTACGAGCTGGGAAAAAAGCACCGGGTGCGGGTGGCCACCTCCGACGGGGCCGAGCAGCTCATCATTCTGGGCCATGGGGCCCTGCGCCTGTCGGCCAGCGCCTTCAAGGCGGAGGTGGAGCAGGTGGAGGGGCAGATCTCCGCCGTCCTGGCCCGGAACAACCGCCGGGAGAAGTCCCGGACGGTGGAGTCCGCCTTGCACCGGGCGGCCAAGCGGCGGGACGGAGAGCGGGGCGGCGGCTGAACGCGGCCCGCAGTCAGACCGGCGCGGCAAAGCCGCGCCGGTCTTTTTTGTGCAGTTTGCCGTTGACAGGAGCCGCCGTGCGCGCTATGATCTTAACACGTTTCATTCCTAACATAGTTAATAATTTGAGACAGACAGGGGGATGCGACTTGGAGATCACAGAGCTCCAGGAGGCCTTTATCCGGACCATCCACCGCTTCCGGCAGGACCGAAGCTGGCACTGGGCCGGCGGCGGGCTGACCCGGGCGGAATTTTATGCGCTGTCCCAGATTCGCGAGCATATGCAGAGCCACCCGGGGGACCGGGGGGTGTATGTGTCCGCGCTGGCGGGACGGATGCGGGTGTCGCCGCCGGCGGTGTCCCGGATGCTGCGGGGCCTGGAACAGCGGGGCCTGGTGGACCGGGCGGTGGACCGGATCGACCGGCGCAACACCTATGTGATGCTCACGCCGGCAGGAGAGGCCGCCCGGGCGGACACCATCCGCGAGCTGGACGGCTACACCCGCCGGGTGCTGGAGCGCATGGGCCGGGAGGATATGGAGACCCTCATCCGCCTGTGGAACCGCCTAGCCGACGTCATGACCGAAGAACGGGCAAAGGAGAACACGCTATGATCCAATTGTTCAAGTACCTGAAGGACGCCGGGTGGACGGTGGGGCTCATCGTCCTGCTGCTCATCGTGCAGGCCTGGTGCGACCTGTCCCTGCCCACCTACACGTCGGACATTGTGGACGTGGGCATCCAGCAGGGGGGCATCGCCTACGCCGTGCCCTACCGGATGCGGGGGGAGACGCTGCGGGAGCTGGAAGCCTATATGACCCCGGACCAGATTGCTGTGCTGGAGGGGGCCTACACCCAAGAGGCCGACGGCAGCTACACCCTGGCGGACCGGAGCACCGAGGAGCTCGAGCGGCTGGAGGGCCTTCTGGAAAAGCCCATTCTGGCGCTGTCCAGGCTCCAGGCCATCAGCGAAACATACGGCCTGGAGCCGCCGGAGCGGGCCCCTTCCGGCGGGCCGGACCCGGGCTCGGGCCTGGCGCTTCTGGAGGCGCTGCCCCAGGAGACCGAGACCCTGAGCCGGCAGAAAACGGTGCTCTTTGTGCGGCAGGAGTACCAGGCCCTGGGCATGGACCTGGGCGCCATCCAGACCCGGTACCTGCTGGCCACCGGGGGACGGATGCTGGCCCTCTCCCTGGTGATGGTGGCTGCCGCCATCCTGACGGGCCTGCTGGCCTCCCGGGCGGCGGCCCGCATCGGCATGAATCTGCGCCGGCGGGTGTTTGAGAAGGTGATCTCCTTCGGCAGCGCCGAGATCGACCGCTTCTCCACCGCCTCCCTCATCACCCGCTCCACCAACGACATCCAGCAGATCCAGATGGTGGCTGTCCTGCTGCTGCGCATGGTGCTTTACGCCCCCATTGTGGGCATCGGCGGCATCCTCATGGTCTCCACCACCCGCACCGGCATGGGCTGGATCATCGGGGTGGCCGTGGGGGCCGTTCTGGCTGTGGTGGTGGCGCTGATGGCCCTGGCCCTGCCCCGGTTCCGGAAGATGCAGGTGCTGGTGGACCGGCTCAACCTGGTCAGCCGGGAGATCCTCACCGGCCTGAGCGTGATCCGGGCCTTCTCCCGGGAGAAGCACGAGGAGCAGCGCTTCGACCAGGCCAGCACGGACCTGATGCGGACCCAGCTCTTCACCAGCCGGTGCATGACCTTCATGATGCCCGCCATGATGATGATCATGAATTGCGTCAGTGTGCTCATCGTCTGGAGCGGCGCCCACGGGGCCGATCTGGGCACCATGCGGGTGGGGGACATGATGGCCTTTATCACGTATACGATGATCATCATCATGGCCTTCCTGATGATTTCCATGATCGCCGTCTTCCTGCCCCGGGCAGGGGTGGCCGCCGCGCGCATCGACGAGGTCCTGCGTACCCAGCCCACCGTCCGGGACCGGGTGCAGACCGCAGACGACAGCCGCGCCGACTGGCGCGGCGCGGTGGCCTTTGAGGACGTATCCTTCCGCTACCCGGACGCCGAGGCGGACGTGTTGGAACACATCACCTTTACCGCCGAGCCCGGCAAGACCACCGCCATCATTGGCTCCACCGGCAGCGGCAAATCCACCCTCATCAACCTGATCCCCCGGTTCTTCGACGTGAGCGAGGGCCGCATCACCCTGGACGGGGTAGACATCCGAGATCTGAGCCAGCACAAGCTGCGCGCGCTGATGGGCTATGTGCCCCAGAAGGGGGTCCTGTTCTCTGGGGACATCGCCTCCAACCTGAAGTTCGGCGGGGCGGACATCAGCGACGCGGACATGCGCCGGGCCGCTGAGGTGGCCCAGGCCGCCGAGTTCATCGACGCCAAGCCGGAGGGCTACCACAGTCCCATCGCCCAGGGGGGCACCAACGTGTCCGGCGGGCAGAAGCAGCGGCTCTCCATCGCCCGGGCCATCGCCAAGCGGCCCAAGGTGCTCCTCTTTGACGACTCCTTCTCCGCCCTGGACTACAAGACCGACGTGGTCCTCCGCCGGGCCCTGGCCCGGCACACGGCGGACGCCGCCGTCATCATCGTGGCCCAACGCATCTCCACCATCCTCCACGCCGACCAGATCGTGGTGCTAGACGAGGGGAAGGTGGCCGGCATCGGGGACCATGAGACCCTGATGAAAACCTGCAGGACCTATCAGGAGATTGCGCGCTCGCAGCTCTCCGAGGCAGAATTGGGAGGTGCGGGCGCATGAACCACGAAAAGCATGTACCGGCCGGACCGGTCCGGCGGGGGCCCCACGGCCCCGGCGGTCGGATGATGCCCGGCGAGAAGGCCCGGGATTTCAAGGGGACGATCCTCCGTCTGCTGGCCTATATCGGGAAATACAAGGCCGCTGTGGGGGTGGTGATGCTCTTTGCCATGGCGGGGACCCTCTTCTCGGTGCTGGGGCCCAAGATTCTGGGCAACGCCACCACCGAGCTGTTCAACGGCCTGGTGGCCAAGGTCCAGGGCACCGGCGGCATTGACTTTGACAAGATCGGCCGCATCCTGCTCCTGCTGCTGGGCCTGTATCTGGCCAGCGCCGCCTTCTCCTTTATCCAGGGTTGGATCATGACCGGAATTACCCAGAAGATCTGCTACCGGATGCGGCGGGATATCTCGGAAAAGATCCACCGGATGCCCATGAAATACTTTGAGTCCCGTACCGTGGGCGAGGTCCTCTCCCGTATCACCAACGACGTGGACACCATGGGTCAGAGCCTCAATCAGAGCGTTACCCAGCTCATCTCCTCGGCGACCATGCTGGTGGGGGTCTTCCTTATGATGCTGACCATCAGCCCCCTGATGACCCTGGTCGCCATCGTCATCCTGCCGGTGTCCATGCTCCTCATCCGCCTGGTGGTGAAGCACTCCCAAAAATACTTCAAGGCCCAGCAGAAGTATTTGGGCATTCTCAACGGCCAGGTGGAGGAGACCTACTCCGGCCACAACGTGGTCAAGGCCTTCAACCGGGAGGAGGAGGTCGTCCGGGAGTTTAACGAGACCAATCAGGTGCTGTTCCGCTCCGCCTGGAAGAGCCAGTTCTTCTCCGGCATGATGCAGCCCATCATGAACTTCGTGGGCAACCTGGGCTATGTGTCCGTGGCGGTTCTGGGCAGCGTCCTGGCCGTCCAGGGGACCATCCAGGTGGGCGAGATCCAGTCCTTCATCCAGTACGTGAAGAACTTTACCCAGCCCATCACCCAGATCGCCCAGATCTCCAACATGCTCCAGTCCATGGCCGCCGCCGCCGAGCGGGTCTTCGAGTTCCTGAACGAGGAAGAGGAGGACCAGACCTGTGTCAGCCCGGCGCGGGTGGACGATCTGAAAGGCGCGGTGGAGTTTGACCATGTGAACTTCGGCTACACGCCGGACAAGACGGTCATCCGGGACTTCTCCGCCAGGGTGGAGCCGGGCCAGATGGTGGCCATCGTGGGCCCCACCGGCGCGGGAAAGACCACCATGGTCAAGCTGCTGATGCGGTTCTACGACGTGAACGCTGGGGCCATCCGGGTGGACGGACACGACGTGCGGAGCTTTAACCGCTCCGAGCTGCGGGAGGCCTTCGGCATGGTGCTGCAGGATACCTGGCTGTTCAAGGGCACCATCCTGGAAAACATCCGTTACGGCCGGCTGGACGCCACCGACGCGGAGGTGGTGGCCGCAGCCAAGGCCGCCCACGTCCACCACTTTATCATGACGCTGCCCGGCGGCTATCAGATGGAGCTTAACGAGGACGCCACCAATATCTCCCAGGGGCAGAAGCAGCTTTTGACCATCGCCCGGGCCATTCTGGCGGACAATAAGATCCTGATCCTGGACGAGGCCACCTCCTCGGTGGACACCCGCACGGAGCACCTCATCCAGCGCGCCATGGGCAACCTGATGCAGGGACGCACCAGTTTTGTCATCGCCCACCGGCTGAGCACCATCAAGGACGCCGACCTTATCCTGGTGATGAAGGATGGCGACATCGTGGAGCAGGGCAGCCACGAGGCGCTGCTGGCCCGGGGCGGCTTCTACGCCGAGCTCTACAACTCCCAGTTCGAGGATGCGGCGGGCTGAGACGATATGGACGGCCCCCGGAGCTCAGCGGGCTCCGGGGGCGTTTGCATCGGGCACGGGATTGTGGTAAAATGACGGGACTGCTCAATGAAAGGAGATACACAGAGAGATGGAACTCTTGCTCATGCGCCACAGCATCACCCCAGGCAACCTGGCCCGCCGCTTTGTGGGCTCCTCCGACCAGCCTCTGGCCCCCGAGGGAGAGGCGCTGGCCAGGAAGACGGCCCCCCTGCTGGAGCTGGTGGAGCACCTGTACCGCAGTCCCATGCTCCGGTGCAGACAGACCGCGGAGCTGCTGTGGCCGGGAGTGGAGACCACGGTGATTGACGACCTGCGGGAGACCGATTTCGGCCCCCTGGAGGGCATGGATAACAGCCGGGCAAAACAGACGGAGCTCTACCGCCGGTGGACCAGGGGCGAGATCGGCCCCGGCGAGGCGGTGGAAGACAGCCGCCCCCGGGCGGTCCGGGCCATCCGGACCATCGGGCGGGACGCGGCGGAGCAGGGCTGGCGGAAGGTGGCGGTGGTGGCCCACGGCGGCCTGTTCATGGGGCTGCTGGCTCAATACGGCCGGCCGGACCGGTCGTATTACGACTGGCTTCTGCCCAACTGCGGCGGCTACCGGGTCACGCTGGAGACGGACCCTCTGGAGCTGCTGGTCACCGGCACGGTGGGCCAGGTCCGGGAGGAAAACAGGCCCATCATTTGAGACGGAGGGATCTCGGATGGAAAAGAAGCTGTGGCTGCCCACTCTGAGCCACTTTCAAAACGACAACGGCTGGAGCGGCAGCTCCGGCGTCCTGTGCTATGAGATCGAAAAGCCGAAAGAGGAGACCATGACCGTGGTGCTCTGGTACGGCCCATTCTGCCGGCAATATGCCGAGGAGATGGAGCGGCGGCAGTATCCCGTCACTGAGGATGGTATCGAGGCCATGCGGGCTTGGCTGATGGAGCGGGCAGCGGTCATGAACGCCGCGCCGGAGCGCACGCCGGCGGACACGCTGGCCTGGTATCAAAAGACCGCAGCGGAAAAGCGGGCGGAGAAAAAGTGAGAGGCCCATTGGGCCTCTCACTTTTTCAGTCCACGTAGATGACGCTGACGGGGCAGTTCTCGGCGGCCTCTTTGGCACCGTCCTCCAGCCCGCCGTCGGGCTGCTGGTGGACCTCGGCCAAACCGTCGTCGCCGATGCGGAACACCTCGGGGCAGGTGGAGGCGCACAGGCCGCAGCTGATGCAGCCCGAGCGCTCAATGCTGACATGCATGGGAAAACCCTCCTTTCGGAAGCTATCTTGCCCAGAAGAATGGGGCTTCACACGCCAGAATCGGCTTTTTTACCCGTCTTGACGCTCCGGAAGCAGACGGATATAATGGACGGACAGGAGGAAGGAGGCGGACGCCCGTGGACAAGCGCTATGCCCGGCTGAAACGGAAAATGCTCCTGCTGGTGGTGGCAGGTACCCTGGCGGCACTGGCGGTGGGGATGCTCCTGCTGCACACCGTGGTGGACGGGGTCCTGCAGGACCCCTTTGCCCGGGCCTTCCTGTGGGTGGCCCAGAACCTGTTCGGGCAGGATGAGGCCGCCGCCCTGGAGCTGTATCATCAGACGGTCCGCAACCAGAAGCCCGGCCTGTTGGCGCTGGGGACCATCGTGCTCATGCTCGTCGCCTTCTATCTGGCCCTGGGCCGCTTTACCACCTGGCTGGACCAGATCGGCGCGGCGGTGCGCCAGGTGGTCAGCGAGAGCGGGCAACCAGTGGTACTGCCCAAGGAGCTGGCTCCGGTGGCGGAGGACCTGAACGCCATCGAGCGGGCCCTCAAGGAACGGGAGGAGGCCGCCCGGGAGAGCGAACAGCGGCGCGGCGATCTGGTGGCCTTCCTGGCCCACGACCTCAAAACGCCCCTGACCTCGGTGCTGGGCTACCTCAACCTGCTCCACGACGAGCCGGGGCTCACCCCGGAGCAGCGGGCCAAATACACCGGCATCGCCCTGGACAAGGCCCAGCGGCTGGAGGAGCTCATCAGCGAGTTTTTCGACATCACCCGCATGGACCTTCAGGGCGCGGGGCAGGAGCGCTGCGTCATCCATCTGTCCATCCTGCTGGAGCAGCTGGCCGACGAGTTTTACCCCCTGTTTGCGGAAAAGGAACTGACCTGCCGCACCGACATCACCCCTCAGCTCACCACCCGGGGGGACCCGGACAAGCTGGCCCGGGTCTTTGACAACGTGCTGCGCAACGCCGTCAGCTACTCCACGGTGGGCGGCCAGGTGGACATCGAGGCCCGCCGGGAGGGGGAAGAGGTGGAGATCGCCATCCGCAACGAGGGGCTGGAGATCCCCGAGCAGGAGCTGACCAATATCTTTCGTAAGTTTTACCGGCTGGATCAGGCCCGCTCCACCCGCACCGGCGGGGCCGGGCTGGGCCTGGCCATCGCCCGGGAGATCGTGGAGCGCCATGGCGGCTCCATCCGGGCGGAGACCGACGGGCGGCGGACGAGCTTTGTCATACGCCTGCCCACTGGAGGGAAGGGAACATGACAAACGACATGAGCGGGGCTCTGGCCCGCCTGAACCGGGACCGGGCCCTCTACGCCAATCTGCTGGAGGTGCTGCGCCGGGGCAGCGCCCGGGTCTGCTGGGCGGGGGAGCGGGGCATCCTCCTGTACGACGAGGCCAGCGGCGCCTGGATGATGAGTGCCGCCGACCAGGCGACGGCGGGGGAGCTCCTGGCTCTGGTGAGCGGCGGCTGCGACCTCTTTGTGGGCCATGAGATGTTCTATCTGCGCTCGGCGGAAGCGCGGCTGGGCTTTTCCGCCAAGCAGATCTGCTACTCCGCCCTTTACCCGGGGGTGGAGCCCCTGGCGGTGCCTGCCTTCGACGGAACGGTGCGGCGTCTGGGCCCCGAGTGGGCCCCCTGGCTGGTGGAGCACTATGAGAATGACTTCGGTGGGCTGCCCTATATGCAGGGGGCCCTGCGCCGGGGGATGCTGGGGGCCTTCCTGGAAGGAGAACGGGAGCCGGCCGGCTTCGTGGGCTTCCACGAGGAGGGCTCCATCGGCCTTTTGGAGGTGCTGCCCCACCGCCGCCGTCTGGGCCTGGGGGAGATCCTCCAGCGCAGCGCCGTCAATCTGGCGCTGGAGCGGGGGCAACTGGCTTTCGGCCAGGTGTTCTACACCAACACGGCCTCCCTGGCCCTCCAGCGCCGGGTGGGGATGGAGCTGTCCGAAGGACGGATGTTCTGGGCTTTTCCATAAAAGAAAAAGCGCCCGGACTGACACACGTCAGTCCGGGCGCTTTGCAAAGAAGCTTACAGGAGAAACCGGCCGGAGAAGCAGGCCCGCAGGATGGAGGACAGTCCCTGGAGGATCAGCAGGGCGCCCGCCAGGATGCTCAGGGTCAGGGCGCCCGCTACCGGGTCCAGGAAGGAAAAGAACCCACCAAACGCCAGCAGGACGCCCAGTGCGGTGAACCAGCCCCAGCCCCGGACGCCCAGGCGCCGCAGGTCAAAGGAGTTGACGAACTTGGAGACGCCGGAGAACAGCAGCCACATGCCGAAGATGAAGGGGAGCGACAGGGCGGTAAAGGCCTGGTCGAACAGAACGAACAGGGACAGGAGTACGGTCAGGATGCCGTCCACCAGGAACCAGACGGAGCCCACCATCCGGTCCCGCCCCCGGGCGAAGATGACGATGTCCACGATGCCGGAGAACAACATAGACAGGCCCAAAAACAAGGAGATGGCGGCGAGGGCCACCACGGGCCGGGAGAGACACAGAATGCCACACAGGATGAGGAGCACACCGGAGATGATCCACAGAACACGGGAAAATGTCTTACTCATACAGAACCCTTCCTTTTACCCCGGCGGACCGGGATACTTTTTCTTTCTGAGAAGAGCCTATCCCAAAACTGTGACAGAGGATCGGATTTTTTATGAAGAAACGGTGAATTATGGCACTCTTCTCGATTGAGTGCCAAAGCGTGCCGCCCCTTCGGGGCGGCACGCTTTGAATACAGGGGTCAGCCCCGCTCCTCCAGCGGGACAAAGGGGTGGACCGGGGCCACGGCCTTATAGGCGGGGCGGATGATCTTGTTGCCGGGGTTATAGACCTCCTCCAACCGGTGGGCGCACCAGCCCACCATGCGGGCCATGGCGAACAGGGGGGTGTAGAGCTCCTCGGGGATGTCCAGCATCTTATAGACGAAGCCGGAGTAGAGGTCCACGTTGGCGCAGACCGGCTTGTACTCCCCCTTGGCCTTGTTGATGAGAGGGGGAGAGAGGCGCTCCACCGACTCCACCAGCTCAAACTCGTCCAGCATCCCCTTCTCCTCGGCCAGACCGCGGGCGAACTGCTTAAGCAGCCGTGCCCGGGGGTCGGACAGGGAGTAGATGGCGTGGCCCATGCCGTAGATCAGGCCAGAGCGATCCCCGGCCCGCCGGTGAAGCAGTTTGTCCAGATAGGCGCTCACCTCGCCGTCGTCCTTCCAGTCCTTGACGTTCTTGCGGATGTAATGGAACATCTCCATGACCTTCTTGTTGGCGCCGCCGTGGCGGGGACCCTTCAGCGATCCCACGGCGGCGGAGATGGCGGAATAGATGTCGGTGCCGGAGGAGGAGAGCACCCGGCAGGCGAAGGCGGAGTTGTTGCCGCCGCCGTGTTCGGCATGGAGCACCAGACACAGGTCCAGCAGCCGGGCCTCCTGCTCGGTAAATTTGTTGTCGTGGCGGACGGAGTAGAGGAAATTCTCCGCCATGCTCAGGCCCTCCTGAGGCCGGTGGAGGTACAGGGACTCCTCGTCGTAATAGTGCCGCTTCACCGCAAAGGCGTGGGCGATGATGGTGGGGCACCGGGCCACCAGAGTCAGGGCCTGGAGCAGCTCGTGCTCCAGGGAGGTGTCCTCCGGCCGGGGATCATAGGAGTACAGGGCCAGGACCGAACGGCCCAGCTTATTCATCACGTCGGGGCTGGGGGCCTTGAGGATCATGTCCTCGGTGAAGCCGGGAGGGAGAGGGCGATACTCCGCCAGGACCTGGTCGAAGGTGGCCAACTGGTCCCGGGTGGGCAGGGCGCCGAACAGCAGCAGATAGGCTGTCTCCTCAAAGCCGAAGCGGCCCTCGGACACAAAGCCGTGGATCAGGTCCTCCACGTTGATGCCGCGGTAGATGAGCCGACCCTCCATGGGGACCTTCTCGCCGTCCTGCATATAGTAGCCCTGGACGTTGCCGATCTGGGTGATGCCGGCCATGACGCCGGTGCCGTCGGCGTTGCGGAGGCCCCGCTTGACGTCGATATTCTCATAGTAGGCGGGGTCAATGGAGTTATGCTTCTGGAACTCCCCGCATAGACTTTGGATAAAGCCCTTGGAGAGAGCGTCCGCGCTCCCACGCTTATGATTGCCATGCCCTTTCTGCATGATGAAAGCCTCCTCGCCCCAAATTGATTTTTCCTATTGTACGACGGAACCGGGGGCGCGTCAATGCTGAATCCCAAGAAAATCATACTGTTACAGGATTTTTGTAGAAACTAACAGGAAAACGAGGATGGATGGAGCATGAAGCATCCAAAGATGCCTCCTGCAAAATGCGGGGGAAAGGAAACGGAGGAACGAACATGAAACCAGTGGTAGTCACGGCTCTGGCGCTGCTGCTGCTGCTCTTCCTTTGGCCCATGGTGTTCCTGGGCGGACCCACCCCCGCGCCGGAGGAGAGCGAGAGCCTGCCCACCGCCACCCTCCCCATTGACCGGGCGTCGGTCCGCCCGGCGGAGGAATGGGCGGGAAAGAGCGACGGAGAGACGGTGGTGCGGGTGAAACAGGCCGACGGCACGGTGACCGCCCTGTCCATGGCCGACTATCTGTGGCGGGTGGTGGCGGCGGAGATGCCCGCCTCCTTCGAGCCGGAGGCCCTGAAGGCCCAGGCGGCCACCGCCCGGACGTATACCCTCTACAAGATGCTCAACGGCCCGGTGGCCGGCCACACCGACGCCGACGTATGCACTGACATCACCTGCTGCCAGGCGTACATCGACCCGGCCCAGGCGGCGGCCAACTGGGGGGACGCCGCCCCCCTCTACACCCAGAAGATTGCCGACGCCGTGGCCGCTACCGATGGACAGGCCATCCTGTACGGCGGACGGCCCATCGACGCGGTATTCTTCTCTTCGGCGGCGGGGAGCACCCTGGACGCGGTGGAGGTCTGGGGGGGCAGCGTGCCCTACCTCACCGGGGTGGCCTCCCCCGAGGGGGAGGAGGTTCCCGGCTACCGCAGCCAGGTGACGGTGCCCCTAGAGGAGTTCAAAACGGCCTTCCTGGCCCAGTACCCCCAGGCCGACCTGTCCGGAGAGGCGGCGGGCTGGTTCCAAAATACAGTCCCCACCTCCAACGGAGGGGTGGAGACCGTGGACGTGGGGGGCGTAACGGTGAAGGGCACGGCCCTGCGGACCCTGTTCGACCTGCGCTCCACCCACTTTACCGCGTCGGCGGGGCCGGAGGGAATCACCTTCCACGTCACCGGCTACGGCCACGGGGTGGGCCTGAGCCAATACGGGGCCAACGCCCTGGCCAAGCAGGGCAGGACCTGGCAGGAGATCGTGGCGTGGTACTACACCGGGGTGACGGTGGGGACCTACGCAACATAATTTTGCCCCTGTGATGGGGAAACGCTTAAGGAGTTCGACCGGGTTTCGGAGTAGAAAGCAGGTGCGGCGGCCACCCATAGGCGGCCGCCGCATGACACATTCT
>Ga0129314_1000857_pt1 | contig 26578 bp, 27 predicted proteins | sample O1111metagenome_FD_94431 | JGI IMG/M metagenome (GOLD analysis project Ga0129314, IMG submission 94431) | Orangutan individual fecal microbial communities from fecal samples from Wisconsin, USA - O1111 metagenome | ecosystem: Host-associated > Mammals > Digestive system > Large intestine > Fecal... | reverse complement strand
TCATACACATACAGCTTTCCCGGTTTCATATCTATGCTTTTATAAATACTTCCGTCCGGAAAAGCGTGGGGAGCGCCGTTTACAAACATAGAAACAAGGTATCTGCCCTGTGAAGATATTTCAAAGTCAAATTCATAGTCTTCACTTACCGATGTGATAAAGCCCAGATCAAGCTTTCCGTTTTCATCGAACATAAAATGTGAACGATTTTCTGAATCGACATTTGCAAAGGGGCGTGTATTTTCAGTTATGGCTTTTGGGTCAATATTAGCCATTTTCGAGTATTTTTCTATAACCTCGTCGGTTAAATCCAGCTCGGTAATACCGCTCTCTGAAATTTCATCCTTGGTGTAGTTGGTTATCGGTGAATTAAGCGACATTTTAAGCACGTGGCTTGTACCTGCCCGATGCATCAAAAAGCCCACAGGATATTCAGGCTGAAGTCTGAAAAGCGGGTTGTCTACCGTGATAATTGTAAGCTGCAGCATTGTCAGATCCTTATCTTTTTCGTTTATCTGCGGCTCAAAGCTAAAGGTGACTTTTTTGCGTGAAATGTAATGCTCGTTTTCCTTTACGAAATCATCCTTTTCATAGGTCTGAACATACATATATTGATCTTTTTGCTCACCGTATGATATTTTCTGAAGTACGCCGTTTATTGCTATAAGGCATCCTGTTGATGCTTCTGTGAACCCTTGTTCCGATTTACAGCTATGTTCTATACTGCAAGGCAATTCCATTACACCGCCGTTATATTCAACAGTGTGAACGTTGTCATCTATGTCACATAACACGTTTCCGTTTCCGACCGACATGAGCCTTTCGCTTGCTTTTGCGGATATTTCTTCACGAGTTAAATTTTCTTCGGAACGGTCGTTTTGCGATGCCGATATATCGGTGCTTTGCGAGATCTCAAAGTCTGCACTGACAAGCCCGTCCGATATAGCTTCAGGGGCTGATGAACAGCCGGAGATGATTAGAGCAAGAAACGATGCTGTCAGAGGTTTAAAAAGTTTTTTCATGTTCATACCGACAATCTCCTAATAATTTCTTTTTGTGATAAATTTTCTTGCCGTCCGATACAGTAAGCGTACAATACTGTTGTAATATAATCTGCAATTCTGTCGGGCGTTTCAATATAACGTATGTCAGATATAGTGATATACAAGAGAAATTTTGTTGATATAACAAACGGAATTAACGTAATGAATAAATAATCTGATTTAATTATAACTCTGATATATTCCTTTGTCAAGCATTTTGATACGCATTTGTGATAGTTTTCTTGTACTTTTTATTAATGCCAGAGATAAACAGGGTAACAAATTTATAGTTCGGATATTACCGCTATAAGAGTTAACTATGATTATGTGGCAGAGGGCATAAGGAGATTATTTATAAAAGGAGAGAAGTTACAATGTATAAAAATGTATAAAAATAAATCCGTACATTATGGCAATGTACGGATTTGCAATATTGGCACCCCCTGCGAGAATCGAACTCACAACTAACCCTTAGGAGTTCAAAAAATCTCGTTTTTAACCGTGTACCTGTGTGTCCTGTAATGTCCGAAAAGCCTTGGAATATCAAGGATTCTCGATGATATGAGTTCCTTTGAAAATCAGTGTGTTTCCCTCAATATCCTGCTAATTTTCGTGCCGTATTGCAAAAGTATTAGCAGAATAATTTGGGGATGGAAAAGCGTTCAACTGAAAATGTGAACCGTGTGTCCTCTTGTGTCCTCGTAAAACGACCGCCTGTGTAAAAGCAAGCGGTCGTTTTGCTTCCCTACATAGCCGTCTGCTTCGCCGCAGGCGGCTAAATTTATGCAAAGGAGGAAACCCATATGGCGAATTGCAAAGTGATCGCAGTGACGAACCAAAAGGGCGGCGTGGGCAAGACCACGACCACCGCTAACCTCGGCATCGGGCTTGCCCAGCAGAACAAGCGGGTCTTGCTGATCGACGCCGATGCGCAAGGCTCCCTGACGCTTTCCCTCGGCTATCCGAAGCCGGATGAGCTGCCCGTGACGCTGGCGGATGTGATGCAGAATGTGATCGACGACACGCCCATGCCGGACAGCTACGGTATTTTGCACCATGGCGAAGGCGTAGACCTGCTCCCTGCGAACATCGACTTGTCGGGCATGGAAATTCGGCTCATCAACGCTATGAGCCGAGAGAGCGTACTGCGGACATATATCAATGCGGTCAAGCCCCATTACGACTATATCCTCATTGACTGTATGCCCTCGCTCGGTATGATGCCGATCAACTCACTGGCCGCGGCGGACAGCGTGATCATCCCGTCCCAGCCGTCGTTTCTCTCGGCAAAAGGTCTTGACCTGCTGATGCAGTCCATCGCAAAGGTTAAGCGGCAGATCAACCCGAAGCTGAAAATCGATGGCATCCTATTCACGATGGTGGACATCCGCACCAACGAGGCCAAGGAGATCATCGCATCGCTGCGTGCCCACTACGGCGAAAAGATCCGTGTGTTCGGGACAGAAATCCCTTTTTCCGTCCGAGCCGCAGAAACCAGCGGTCGGGGCAAGAGCATTTTTGCCCACGACAAGAACGGCAAGGTCGCCGCCGCATACCGCTCGCTGACAAAGGAGGTGTTGAAGCTTGAGCGCAAAACCGAGAGATTTAGGGATGACGCCGCTCGATGACCTGTTCTCCACCGATGAGAGCCGTGCGGAAGCGCAGCTTGAAAAGGTCGTCACGCTGAACCCCGCCGACATTTCCGACTTTCCCAACTATCCGTTCAAGGTCAAGCAGGACGAGGCGATGGCGGAGATGGTAGACAGCGTAAAGCAGTACGGCGTGCTGGTACCTGCCCTTGTCCGCCCCAAAGCGGACAGCGGCTATGAAATGGTAGCCGGTCATAGGCGAAAATGTGCGGCAACGCTGGCAGGAATCACCGAAATGCCCTGCATCGTCCGCAATCTCTCCGATGATGAAGCGACGATCATCATGGTGGACAGCAATTTGCAGCGAGAAACGATCTTGCCGTCCGAAAAGGCATTTGCCTATAAGATGAAGCTGGAAGCCATGAAACGGCAAGCAGGCAGACCGAGCAAGGAAAATTCTGTCCCACTGGGACAGAATTTTGAAGGTAAAACTTCAAGAGAGCTTTTGGCGGATAAATCGCCGGATAGCAATACCCAAATTCAGCGCTATATCCGCCTGACCGAGCTGATCCCATCGGTGCTTGACATGGTGGATAGCGGCAAGATCGCTTTCCGACCCGCCGTGGAGCTTTCCTACCTCTCCAAAGAACAGCAGCAGAGCCTATACGATACGATGGAGTGTGAGGACTGCACGCCGTCGTTGGCGCAGGCTATCAAAATGAAAGAGTTCAGCCGGGATGGGAAGCTGACGGAGGAAGTCATCCTCTCCATTATGCAGGAGGAAAAACCGAACCAGCGAGAGCAGTTCAAAATGCCGAAAGAGCGTATCAGCAAGTGTTTTGCTCCGGGGACGCCCGCACAGAAAATTGAAGATACCATCATCAAGGCATTGGAACTGTACCGTAGGCGGGAACGCCAGCGGGATATGGAACGATAGTCACTACCAAGGGGCAACCATACCCATTTTCGGTGTGTGTACGGCTGTGTCGGCGTGTTCCCCCTCTCCACACCTCACCCCCTCGAAACTACCTGTACTTCCCGAAAAAAGAGATGTTACAGCGGCGGCAGCACTCACAGCTTTGCAGTTTCCGGCAGTGATCCGTACAATGAAAGAGCAAAGGAGGTTTGCGAGTATGAAACACGCAAGGATCATCGCCGTTTTAGTGCTGCTGACACTTTCTCTTTCGGGCTGTGCAAAAGCGGATCGCTCCGAGATGTCTGTGCCATCTTCGCAGGAAACGGTTATGGCCGAGCCTGCACAAAGCACCGTGCCGCAGGAGAACACGACGGTTTCTGTTTCGGAAAGTACAGAGATTCCCGAAAAAAGCACGACAGAACCTGAAACAGAGAAAGCACAGCCGGAGGTTTCAACACCTGAGAAAGAGGAAACGCCGTCGACCGTCAGCAGACCCACGGAAACTACTCCACCAAAAGCACCCGAACCCGAACCGCCAGCAGCATCTGCGGAAACACAACCGCAGGAAACCGAACCGGAACCCACAGAACCGTCGTTTGACATTCAGGCTTGGATCGACTATGCCAATGCCTATGCCGAAAGCGTAGGGCTGCGGCTGGAAAGTTCGGCGGTGGATTGTTGGGACAATCCTATTTCGGCACGTGCGCACTACTCCTATCTGGAACGGGACATTCAAAGCAGGCTGAACCGATACGCCCGTGACGAGGATATAACCGATGTGTGGATATGGGCGGAGGCACGCTCCGACGGGACGTACGACCTGTATATCGACTATGCCTGAAAAACAAATATTTACCGAGGAACGCACCGAGAAACACGGTGCGTTTTTTCATTTTAAGGAGGTCACTCAATGAAAACACAGAAATTCAAACGAACGCTGTCGCTGCTTCTTGCAATGCTGATGTGCGTTACCACGCTGTTTGGCATGGGAACGACCGCATTTGCCGCAGAAGAAACCGACGAAGTATATCTTATCTCCTATCCCCGTGACGGCGATGCCAACTACGGCGGCGAATGGGGACACGACAGCCTGAGCTTTATGAACGGCTGGTCTACGGCAACATCCCGTTTCACGACGATCCGTGCAATGGGGTCGTATGAGAGCAACATCTGCTACTGCATCGAACCCGGCGTGCCGCAGCAGACGGGCAACACCTTTACGAAAAAGGGCGAGGACTTCTGGGACGAATACCCGTCGTCCTACAATAGAACCATTTCCCCCGATGACATTAAGCTGTTCATCGGCCGTATCTTTCAGTACGGTTACACGGGGACGATCTCGACCTCTTGGCGCTCACAGAATGAGGGCGGCGACAAGCTGGCTCATGCCGTCGCCACACAGCTTTTGATCTGGGAAACGATCGTCGGTGAGCGTGATGCCGATTTCAACAAGGTCGGCACGGGCGGCAAAAGCGCCATCGTGGAGCAGATCAGCACGAACCACCCGCTGTATAGTCAGATCATGAGCTACTACAATTCCATTGCAGCAAGCGTTCGGCGCCATTCCAAGGTGCCGAGCTTCCTTGCAAAGTCTGTGGGAAAAGCTCAGAATATTGAGCTTGAATGGAACGGCGAAGCCTACACCGCCACGCTGACCGACACAAACGGTGTGCTTTCCGACTATGCCTTCTCCGCAAACGCTTCTGGCATCCGTTTTTCTGTCAGCGGAAATACGCTGACCATCACGGCGTACAATGCGCCGAGTGATACCGTCACCATTACAGCCGAAAAGAGAAATTCGCAGCGACGCGGTGTCATTACTTGGACGGACGGCGTGTACGGCCCGAACGGAAAGCTGCAAGATACCGTCACCTATGCGCAGACGGTGAACGATCCCGTAAAGGGCTATCTGAACATCAAGGTCAGCTACGGCAGTGCCAAAATCGTCAAGACCAGCGAGGACGGCAAGGTAGAGGGCATTTCCTTTACGATCACCGGCAACGGCGTGAACAAGACCGTTACGACTGGCGCGGGCGGTGTTATTCAGATCGACAACCTTGCTCCCGGCGTTTACACCGTTACCGAGCAGAGCTACGACAAATACGAGCCGCAGGAAGTGCGCCGTGTCACCGTCGTCAGCGGTCAGGTGGCAACGGTCAATTTCAATAACACTTTGAAGCGCGGCACGCTCATCGTGACCAAGACCTCCGAGGACGGTTTGAACGAGGGCGTAAAATTCCACCTTTACGGCACTTCGTTTTCGAGGCTTGCGGTGGATGAATACGCCGTGACCGACAGCACGGGCAATGCCGTATTTTCCGATGTGCTGATCGGCACAGGCTACACGCTGGAGGAAGTCGATACGGCGATTCGCTATGTCGTCCCCGAACAGCAGACGGCGGCGGTGGAATGGAACACCGTCACGAGCAAGAGCTTTACGAACATTCTGAAAAAGTGGAATGTCACCGTCACCAAGAGCGACGCCGAAACGGGTCTGCCGCAGGGCGATGCCACCCTTGCCGGTGCCGTTTACGGTATTTATAAGGGCGACCAGCTTGTGGACACCTACACTACGGATGCCAACGGGCAGTTCACCACGAAATACTATGTCTGCGGGGATGACTGGACCATCCGTGAGATCACGCCCTCCGAGGGCTATCTGCTGGACAGCACTGTTTATCCCGTCGGCGCAGAGGCGAAAAACTACACCGTGGAATATAACACCACCGCAAACGATGTGACCGAGCAGATCATCAAGGGCAGAATCGCTATCATCAAACACACCGACGACGGCGAAACCCAACTTGAAACGCCGGAGGTCGGAGCGGAGTTTGCGATTTTCCTGAAAGCCGCAGGCTCTTATGACAACGCCAAGGCATCCGAGCGTGACTACCTGACCTGTGACGAAAACGGCTATGCGGCCACAAAAGACCTGCCCTACGGCATCTACACGGTGCATCAGGCCAAGGGTTGGGACGGCCGTGAGCTGCTTGCCGATTTCGATGTGTATATCGCCAAGGACGGACAGACCTATCGCTACCTTGCCAACAACCGCAATTTCGAGAGCTATATCAAGATCGTCAAGGTGGATGCCGAAACGGGCAAGGTCATTCCGCTGGCAGGTGCAGGCTTCCGGCTCTACCGCCCGGACAGGTCGCTCATTACGCAGACTTTCACCTATCCCGAAGTCACCACCATTGACACCTTTTATACGAACAGCGACGGCTATCTCATTACACCCGAAAAGCTGGAATATGGCACGGGCTATTCGCTGGTGGAGGTTTCCGCCCCCTACGGCTACACGCTGAACAGTGAGCCAATCTATTTTGATGTGACCGCCGACAACGCCACGGAGGAAAACACCGTTACGGTGGTCGAGGTCACGAAGCCAAACACGGCACAAAAAGGCGTGATCCGAATCAGCAAGAGCGGAGAGGCCTTTTCTTCCGTCACCGAGGCGGACGGCATCTATCAGCCGGTGTTTGCGGTCAAGGGGCTTGAGGGTGCAGTCTATGAGATCACCGCTGCCGAGGACATCATCACGCCGGACGGCACGCTCCGCTATGCGGCCGGAGCGGTCGTCGATACCGTGACCACCGACGAAACGGGACTTGCCGAAAGCAAGCCGCTGTATCTCGGCAAATACGAGGTCAGGGAGATCACCGCACCCACCGGCTATGTGCTGAACACCGAAATCCACACGGCAGAGCTTGTCTACGCCGGGCAGGAGGTCGAGATCACCGAAACCGCCGCCGACTTCTGCAACGAGCGGCAGAAAGCCGCCGTTTCTCTGGATAAGGTCTTGGAGCAGGACGAGTGCTTCGGCATCGGCACGAGCGGTGAGCTTTCCGCCGTGACCTTTGGGTTGTTTGCCGCCGAGGAATTGACCGCCGCTGATGGCAGCATCATTCCCGCCGACGGCTTGCTGGAAATCGTGTCGGTGGACGAAAACGGTCACGCCGTGTGCAAGACCGACCTGCCGTTTGGCAGCTACTATCTCAAAGAGCTGTCCACGGACGGACACTATATCCTCTCCAACGAAAAATACCCCGTTGTGTTTGAGTACGCCGGGCAGGACACGGCACTGGTGGAAATCAAGGCAAACGGCGGCGCACCCATCGAAAACAAACTGCTCTACGGCGAGATTCACGGACTGAAAAAGGACGAGGACGGCAGCGGCCTTGCCGGCGCACTGATCGGACTGTTCCGTGCGGACTACACCGAGTTTACAACAGAAAACGCTATCCTGACTTCCATCTCTGCCGAGGACGGCAGCTTTTCTTTTGCCCGTGTGCCTTATGGCAACTGGATCGTGCGGGAAATCGAAGCCCCGACCGGCTTTGTGCTGTCGGAGAAAACCTATCCCGTGACCGTCGATACGGACGGTGCGGTGATCGAGGTGGAGATCGAAAACACCCGTATCCGTGGCACGGTGCAGCTCACCAAGACCGACCGGGACTATCCTGATAACAAGCTGACGGGTGCGGAGTTCACCGTTTACTGTGACAGCAACGGCAACAAGGAGCTGGATGCCGACGATGAACTGCTCGGCACGCTCACTGAAACCGGCATCGGCGTTTATGAAATGCCCGACCTGCTCTACGGCGGCTATTTTGTCAAGGAAACGAAAGCGCCGGAGGGCTTCTATCTGGACGATAATGCCTACTATTTCAAGATCACCGAGGACGGCCAAACCGTGACCGTGGAGAACGAGGCCGGAAAGGGCTTTGTCAATGCGCCGCAGGTCGGCTCTCTGAAAATCATCAAGACTTCCTCAGACGGCAAAATTGAGGGTTTCTCGTTCCGAGTGACCGGTCCGAACGGATATGTCGGTGTGTTCACCACCGACAAAAACGGCGAGATCATCATTGAAAATCTCCGTATCGGTGAGTATGTGGTGTCCGAGGTGTCGGATGGCGCATCTTCCGCCTATGTGCTGCCCGCCGACAAAACGGCATCCGTGTTTGAGGGTGCGGTGACGAAAATGGAGATGCACAACGAACTCCGTGACACACCGAAAACCGGTGACGACAGCAACCCCGCCCTGTGGCTTGCTCTGCTCGGTATTTCCGCTGCGGGCGCTGCTGCGCTTGGCATAGTCGGATTCAGAACACGCAGAAAGGAGGGTGCGGAGTAATGGAGCTGAAAACCATTCTGGCGATCGGGCTGGTCGTATTTATCGTCGGCGCTTTGATCTTCCTGAAGATCAGAGCCAAGAAGAAGTAAGCCTTGGGGCAGCGAAATCCGCTGCCCCTTTACATATCCCGAAAACAGAAAAGGAGGCAAAATTATGGTTCATTTCTTTGATTCGGACATAGCGAAAAAATACGGAGTCAATGCGGCGGTGCTGGCCTGCTTCCTTTGGGATTGTATCGAGCAGAAAAGCACCGAGTCGCCGCAGCTCCATGAGGGCAAGGTCTGGGTGCGCTGTTCGGTGCAGATGATGACCGGCTTTTTCCCGTTTCTGTCCTACGATGAGATCCGCTACGCCCTGAAACGGCTGGTCAAGGGGCGGGTGCTCACCAAGGGACAGTTCAACGAGAGCCGTTTTGACCGCACGAACTGGTACGCCTTTACCGAGTTCGGACAATTCCTGATGGCAGAGAGCGAGGGACGAACGCAATGAAGGACGGCAGGCACATCATTTGGAGCAACAACATTGACTACGACGACTGGCGGGAGGATTTGGAGGAGCAATACCCCGACCTCACCGAAGCCGAGCGTATGGATCTGATGTATGAGCTGAACGGCGACTATCTGGACGACGAGCGCTCCAATCTGGACATCCAGCTCTCCCGCCCCATTCTCGTTGTCGGTGATCTGGGGCTTTGGCACGGCCGCCGCATGGGATATAAGGAGATTCCGAGCGGCAATATCCGGGACTGCCTTTACAGCGAACGGGACATAGATTACAGCACTTGGTATGTGGATAAAAACGGCGACTTCCGCTGCGATGCCATCCATCACGACGGCACGAACCATTATCTTTACCGTGCCTATAAGGACGGCGTGAGTGATACGCAGATCGAGAACCTGAAAGAAAAACTCTACCGAGGCATTGCCACCCGTGCGGACATTACAAGAGTGACCCGCAGGCTGGGCGACGAGATTGCCCATGTTTACGGCTTTCCCATCCCTCGCAGACAGGTGCCGGTGCAGGAACGATAACGGAGGCAGCTATGATAAATGTATCAGATACAAGGGACTGCGCCTTTGAAGCCTTTATTACCAACCTCGGCAAATACAACGAGGGCTTTTTGGTGGGCGAATGGGTGAAGTTTCCTGTGACAAATGAAGAAATGCAGGCGGTTTTCCGGCGCATTGGCATCGGGCGGCGCTATGAGGAATGGTTTATCACCGACTATGACTGCCCGGATGCGGCCATCAGCAAGATGCTCGGAGAATATGAGAGCCTGAGCGAGCTGAACTATCTCGCCGGGCAGATCATGGAGCTGCGGGAAAGCGACGATTTCTGGCAGGCGGTTTTGGACTTGGGTGAGAACACCGGCAGTGTGCAGGAGCTGATCAACCTGACCGAGAATTTGGACTGCTTTGATTATCTGCACGGCGTGCGGAATGACTACGACCTCGGCTATTACTGGATCGAGGAAAGCGGATGCTATGACACAAGCAACCTCGGCACACTGGCAAACTATATCGACTATGAGGGTTTCGGACGGGATATTCGGTACGAAGAAGGCGGCGTGTTCGGAGATAACGGCTATGTGCGGTCAAACGGCGGTCGCTTTGCGGACATCTACGACGGCGACATTGAAAACATCCCCGAAGAATATCGGATCAGTTCGCCCGCTGTCCCCATCCGCTCCGCAGCCACACGGCAGGCGGAACAGCCCGAACGATAAAATTTGCACCTTTGATATTGCCTTGCGGTTTGGGTATAGTATAATAAAAACGATAAGGAAGTGAGCACCGTGAGCGACAACTATTTTGACCTGCCATCCCGCATCGAGGACACCTTTGCGGAGATCGACAGTGATATTGTGATGGATCTGCTGAATACCGACGAGGACTACACCGAGCTTTCCGACCGTATGGACAAGTTGAAAACGCAGTACCCCGTCATCGACAAAATGAACGAGGGCAGCGGCGAGATTCGCATGACCGCAGAGGAACATCGGGCGTATGTGGACTATCTGAACCTTGCCCGCCAAATGGAGGACATGGAGCGGCAGCACATTTACTTCCGCGGACATACCGACGCCGTGGCCTACCTCAAGAAAATCAAAGCGATCTGACGCAGACGGCACGGAAACCCCGTGCCGTTTTCTCATATTACTGCCTATTCAGACTCTCTATCTGCATATATTTCAAAAAAGTATATGCAGATAGTTCGAGCGACGGCTTGCTTTTCTGCACATAATATGCTATAATTATGTGCAGAAAGGCTGGTGCTGTATGAGAAAATTCGATTACTCCTTTTTGAATAACGGTTTGCTGCCTGCAAACCTTGTGAACCTCACTTCCAATATTGCGGCGCTCAAAACCATGGCAGGCGTGCGCAAGGACGAATACACGCAGATCTTCACGGAGCTGGAAGCCGTCGCAAAGGTACAGTCCATTAAAAGCTCCAACGCCATCGAGGGCATTGTGACCAGCGACGAGCGTATCGCCGCCATCGTCAATCAGAACAGCGCCCCGCTGAACCACAACGAGGCGGAGATTGCCGGATACCGTGATGCGCTGAATGAGATCCACTTGGGCTATGAGCATATTGACTTCCGGCAGAGCGACATTCTGCGGCTGCACGAAATGATGATGAGCTTTGCGGGCTATGAGTACGGCGGGCAGTACAAGACGGACGACAATGTGATTTTGGAAATTGACGCAGACGGAAACCGCCGTGTCCGCTTCCGTCCCACGCCCGCAAGCGAAACGCCGAAAGCAATGGAGCAGTTGGAGCTTGCCTATCTGGATGCCCGAAGCGATGCGAATATCAACCAGCTTCTTTTGATCCCCTGTGTGATTCTGGACTTCCTCTGCATCCATCCGTTCCGGGACGGTAACGGCAGAATGTCCCGCTTGCTTTCCCTGCTGCTGCTATACAAAAACGGCTTTGACGCAGGAAAATATGTGTCCTTTGAGGAGCAGATCAACAACTACAAGGCGTATTATTATGAAGCCCTGCGGCAATCCTCGGCAGGATGGGAAACGAATGAGAACTCCTATTTCCCCTTTATCGAGAATTTCCTGTCCACCCTCTATATGTGCTATAAGGAACTGGACAAGCGGTTTGCGGTGGTACACGGCAAGAAGATCACAAAAAAGGCCCGTGTGGAGGCAACAGTCCTGAATAACCTGACCCCGCTATCCAAAGCCGAGATTTGCAAAATTCTTCCCGATGTCAGCCCCACGACCGTCGAAGCCGTCCTCGGCGCAATGGTCAAGACCGGTTCCGTAAAGCGGATCGGTGCGGGACGGACGACGAGATATATCAAATGTTGAGGTGAATCAAATGGAATGGGTACAAGTTGTTATTGGTATTCTTGAAATCGTTGCAATTATTATCCTTGGATTGTTTCTAAAAAATTATTTCCCCTCTTACATGGATGAAAAGGGAAAGAACCTTGCGACAAAAGAAGATATAGCAGAGATTACGAGAAAAACCGAAGTTGTCCAACAAGAGTTCCGAGAAAACTTTGAACGATTTTCTTCTGACATCCGGTTTAAGTACGACTTTTATTATAGACAGTACACGGAATTATATTGTAAATTATATGCGATTGTTATTCAGTCAGAGTATGTGCGGCGATTTATGAAACTTCAAACTGGCAAGGAAACTTCGTTCGATGAAGCACCGTTCTTAGAGATTTCACCAACACGCAGAATAACTAATACATTGAAATTTGAAAATGGGGCAGCATCTAAGGTGTCCACAGAAACAGAAGAAATTATTACCCCGATTTCACAGTTCAACAAAAAACAGCTTTGCGATTATATTATTGAAAATGGCGCTTATTCTTCACAGAAACTCTTGAAAATTGCCATGTCATATCGTTTTGCATATAATTACTATTCAGGCAATCCCGAAACAAAGAACAGCGAGTGCCAAAAAATAGCGGATGATGAAGAGTTTAGACTTATACGAGAGATGATCTGCTGCATCGTTTCAGAATATAATTACTATCGTAAAGCATTAAATATGAACTACGACGAGAACGAATTAAACACAGGCATCCCACAATTATAAAAAGTATGAGTAACTGCATAGCCGAGAGGTTTTCATTTTGAAAGCCCCTCGGCTATTTTTATGTCAGAACGGAGGTGAAACATATGCCATATATCCCGCCGGAGGTGGTGGCGCGGGCGCGCGAGGTGGACTTGCTGACCTATCTGCGGACTTATGAACCGCAGGAGCTGGTGCATTTCGGGGGCAGCACCTACTGCACCCGTGAGCACGACAGTCTGAAAATCTCCAACGGCAAATGGTGCTGGTTTTCCCGTGGAATCGGCGGCTATTCTGCGCTGGACTATCTCATCAAGGTCAAAGAGATGCCATTTATGCAGGCGGTCGAAACCATCATGGGGAATCTGTCAGCGGCACCGCCCGCCTTTGCCCCGGCTCCGAAAGTGCCGAAAGAAAAGGTACTTCTTTTGCCGCAGGTCAACTGCAGCGCCACCCATGCCGTTGAATACCTGCACCGCAGAGGGATCGATTATGAGCTGATCGACTTCTGCATCCAGACTGGCCGCCTTTACGAGAGCTATCCCTATCACAATGTAGTGTTTGTCGGCATGGATGCGGACGGAAAGCCCCGCTATGCTAATCAGCGAGGGATCGGCTCGGACTTCATCGGGGATGCCAACGGCAGCGACAAGCACTATTCCTTTGGAATCCCTGCGGCGACCGCAAGCGATATGCTCCACCTGTTTGAGTCGGCGGTGGATCTGCTGTCCTACGGGACGCTGCAAAAGCTGGACGGCAAGGACTGGCGCGGCGAAAATCTGCTCTCCCTCGCCGGGGTCTACAAGCCAAGGGCGAAAATCGAGGAAAGCAGTCTGCCCGCTGCGCTGGTGCGGTATCTTGCCGAGCATCCACATATCCGCCGTGTGGTGCTGCGGCTCGACAACGACGCCACGGGACGGATCGCCGCCGAAACCATCAAGACCCTGCTGCCGAGAAAGTATGCGGTCACGGTGGACATTCAGCCGCCACCGCAGGGCAAGGACTACAACGACTGCCTATGTATGCGGCTGGGATTGCCCATCACTAAGCGCAGAGAAAGGAGCAAAGAACGGTGAGCGACTATATGAGTCCGGGACGGCGCATCTGGCACTATCGTATGCAGAGAGGTATGACGCAAAAAACGCTGGGCATCGCCGCAGGCTTTTCGCCCGAAACCGCCGACATCCGCATTGCTCAGTATGAATCCGGCGCAAGGATGCCGAAACACGATTTGCTCTGTACGCTGGCGGAGGCGTTGGGTGTTTCGCCCTCGGCGCTGGACATTCCCCGTATCAAGAGCCGTGAGGTGCTGAACCAACTGCTGCTTGCGCTGGAGGAAGAATATGCTCTGAAGGTCACGATTACGGAAAACAACGGAAGGAGCAAAACCGATGAAAACCTATATGGTTACGATCACCGAAACAATGCAAAAGACGGTCGAGGTTGAAGCCAACTCCCGTGAGGAAGCTGAGAGAATGGTTGAGCAAAGGTGGAACGACAGCGAATATGCTCCCGGTCATCTTGTTAGGGTGGATTTTTCTGCAAGAGCCACTGAGCGCAGCCGTGACCATGAACGATGAAAGGAGTTTTCTATTATGAGTGAAGAAAAGAAAATCAAAGTAGTTCTGCTGGAGCCGGGCAAGCTCGCCCGCACAGCCGAGATCGATGCGTCCCTTGCCGGGATGCAGAAAACGGTGGGCGGCTTGATCGAGCCGTTCTATCCCTTTGAGGAACAGGTCTGCATCGTCTGCAATGAGGAAAGCAAGATCAACGGAATGCGCCCGAACCGTAGCGTGAAGAATGACGACGGCGTGATGGTGGATTTCATCTTCGGCCCCGCCTTTATCTGCGACTGTCGAGGCGAAAATCTGGACAGTCTTTCCGACGAGCAGATCGACCGCTACGGCAAGATGTTCCGTTACCCCGAACACCTTGCGAGGGTGAACGGCACATTGCTCGGCATCCCGTACCGCCCGCAGCCGGAGCAGGAGCGGTGATATTATTTCGGTCGGTAGCAAAATGTTCGGCCTATGGGACGAACGCTATGCACTGTACCAGCAAGCATCGCCGTTGTGATACCACAACGGCACTTGTCAGGGGTAGCCCCTGAAACCCTTTCGTCCCCATCTGACTGGCGGACGATATTTTTATACCCGAAAGGAGGTCACAGCCGGTGAACGAACCCATGACCTTTTTGGACTTTTTCAGCGGTGTCGGCGGTTTCCGCAAGGGCTTTGAGCTTTGCGGCATGATCTGCAAAGGTCACTGCGAGATCGACAAATTCGCAGACCGCAGCTACCGCGCGATCCACGATGTAAAGGAGGATGAATGGTATGGCGAGGACATCACCAAAACCGAGTCCGCCGATCTGCCGAGGGTCAACCTCTGGGCAGGCGGATTCCCGTGTCAGGACATTTCTGTATCTGGCCGGCAGCGAGGGCTTGCAGGCAAGCGAAGCTCTCTCTTTTTTGAAATCATTAGACTCCTCAAAGGCACGCCTGCCGAGGAGCGACCCGAATGGCTTGTCCTTGAAAATGTTAAAAATTTGCTCTCCGTTAATCGAGGATGGGACTTTGCGACCGTTCTCCATTCGTTGGCCGAAATCGGCTATCATATCGAATACGGACTGCTTAATTCACGCTTCCACGGCGTTCCGCAAAACCGGGAACGCATCTACCTTGTCGCTTATCGACATTTTAGAGCCGAGGGTGGACGAAAAATATTTCCTGTCACCGCAGGCGACGGCAAGGCTCTTATACAACTGATCGGCGGCACGCAGGGTAAGCGGGTCTATGATCCTGCGGGCGTGAGCTGTACGCTGATGAGCGAGGGCGGCGGCTTTGCCGGACGCACGGGGATGTACTTCATCGACCTGTGCAAAGGCGAACCGAGGCTGAACGAGCACGCCCGCTGCATCAAAGCAAGGTATGACAGCGGCATTACCAATCACAGCGGCGACAAAAGCGGCGTTCTCTGCATGAGCGGCGAGTGCCCGGACCGCACCGAAGAAACGGCACTCATTCAGCTAAAGCGTGGCGATCCGAAAATTTTGGAGCAGGATCACACCAAATGCCTGATCGCAGGCTATGACAAGATCGGGGTCAGCAACCGGGGCGAAAGCTCCGGCATTTTTTATGGCTGCCGTGCCGTCCTCACCCCTGACCGGGAAAACAAGCGGCAAAACGGACGGCGCTTCAAGGCGTGCGGCGAACCGGCTTTCTGCCTGAATACGCAGGACAAGCACGGCGTTTATCTCTGCGCCTGCGATTCCTGCGAGTTTGCTCTGCCCGTCAAGCGAGCAAAAGAGGCAAATCAGAGCAAACCTGAAAACGGCTCCGCACTTCCGCTCGGCTGCGGGCGCATCCGCAAGCTGACGCCCCGTGAGTGCTGGCGGCTGCAAGGATTTTCGGACGATATGTTTGACCGGGCCGCCGCCGTCAATTCCGATGCCCAGCTTTACAAGCAGGCTGGCAACGGCGTGACGATCCCCGTCGTGTATGCGGTCGGCAAGCGGATCGCCGAAATACAAAACGAATTAGATAAGGAGAGCCTATGAGAAAACGCAATGTTCACATTCAATTCTGGCTGGATAAAAAGGAAGCTGAGGCGTTTCAGAAGAAGGTCAAGAAAAGCGGACTTTCCCGTGAAGCGTATCTCCGGCACTTGGTAAACGGCCTTGAACCGCAGGACGCACCGCCGCCCGACTATTACGCCATGATGCGGGAACTGCATGGGATCGGCAACAACCTCAATCAGATCGCCGCAAAAGCCCATACCCTGAACGCACTGGATGTGCAGCGGTACGACGAGAACTGCCGCAAGCTGGACGAGGCCATCAAGACGATCACCGCAGCGGTCATTCTGCCCCGTCCGATGAAGTGACGCTTATGGCGACGACATCAATTTGGCGGGTAAAAGGCTGGCTCGGCAAGGTGGTGATCTATGCGGAAAATCCCGAAAAGACGGCAAATCCCAAATTCTACGCCGACCGGGAACTGAACGAGCAGGACGGGCAGCAGCTTTCCGATGTGATCCGCTATGCCATAAATTCGGAGAAAACGCAGGAAATGGGCAGCGAGGACGGCGCACCGCTCCACCGCTTTGTGTCGGGCATCAACTGCTCTCCCGCCACCGCCCGTGACGAGATGCTGGCGGTGAAGAAACGGTTCGGCAAGGAGGACGGCACGGTGGCCTATCACGGTTATCAGTCCTTTGCTCCCGGCGAGGCCACGCCAGAACTGGCGCATGAGATCGGCGTAAAGCTGGCGACCCGGTTATGGGGCGACCGCTATCAGGTGATCGTCGCCACCCACCTTGACAAAGAAAATCATCTGCACAATCACTTTGTCGTCAACACCGTATCCTTTGCGGACGGCATCAAATACCACCGCACCCGAAAGGACTACCACGAGATGCAGACGGTTTCCGATGAGCTTTGCCGGGAATACGGACTGTCGGTGATCGAGCAACCGCAGCAAGGCCGGGGCAAGCAATACGGCGAATGGCGTGCCGAGCAGGAACAGCGTCCCACTTGGCGTGGGCTGATCCGTGCAGACATTGACGAGGCGATACGGCAAGCCATGACCGAGCGGCAGTTTTTTGACGCTTTGCGGAAAAAGGGCTATGCGGTGAAGGTCGGCAAAGATATTTCGGTCAGGCCGCCGGGCAAGGAGCGGTTTGTGCGCCTGATGCGTAATTTCGGTGAGGACTACTCACTGGACAGCATCCGCAGACGCATTTTATCCCAGAGCCGCCCCGAACGGAAAAAGCCCGAACAAAAGCCGGAGATCCTGCGGGTCAGACTGATCGGCAATCTGAAAGCCGCCCGAAAACTGACCGGCTTTCTGGTGCTGTATGTTCACTACTGCTATCTGCTGGGCATCTTCCCGAAGAACCGCCCGCAGCAAAGCAGAAAACGGCTGCACTTTCTCTTGCGGGAGGATCTGTTGAAGCTGGACGCCATCACCGCCGAAACAAGGCTGCTTATAGGACATCGGATCGATACCGCCGAGCAGCTTTTTTGCTACCGGGATAAGGTAAGCGAAAAAATCACCGCTCTGACCGAGAAGCGCAAGCAGCTCTATAAATTACAGCGGACGGCAGCGGTGAAGTCTGACCCTGAAAAGACGGCGGAGGTCAAAGCGCAGATCACCGCACTTTCCAAAGAACTTGCCGCACTGCGGAAGGAGGTGGTTCTATGTAACAGCATTGCTGAGCGTTCCGGCGTAATCCAAGAGAAAATCAAAGCCGTCCGTGAGGACGAGCAACCCGAAAGAAAGGAGAAAACCGACCATGTACAATTCCGGTGACGCAGCGGAGCAAGTCGTGCGGATCAGCTTGGAGGGTACGGAAGTTGCCTTGAAGCTGACCGGCTCGGCGGCAAAAAATATTGCCGCCATGCTCTATGCTGTCTGGAAAAACCGAGATAAGAACAAAACCAAAGGCCACCAGCGGCTCTCTGCCATGCTCAAAAGCGGCAAGGAGCTGAAAGTGTTCACCGTCAGCGAAGAGCATCTGAAGCAGTTTGCGACCGAGGCCAAGCGGTACGGCGTTGTCTACTGTGCCCTGCGGGGCAAAGAGCGCTCTGCTGACGGTATGGTAGACATTATGGTGCGTGCCGAGGATGCGTCCAAGATCAACCGCATCGTAGAGCGGTTCAAGCTGGCGACGGTCGATACCGTTTCCATCAAGCGGGACATTGAACAGTCCAAGGCGGACAAAACCGCCTCGTCTGCCCCTGAGCAGGAGAAGCCCGACAAGGCGGCGGATGACCGCCTGCTGGATGACCTGCTGGGCGCACCCGTTCAAAAGGAGGAACACGCATCCCCAAACCCTGCGGCGGCAAAGACGGAGAAATCCCGTCCGTCCGCGCCTACCTCCGAGAAGCAAAGCAGAACCGCCGAGGGTACTGCTAAATCTCCCGAAGAACGCCCCTCTGTCCGTGAGGAATTACGGGAAATCCGGGAGAGCAGGCAGAAAGAGGCGGCAGAGCCGGGCATTTCCGAACCCGCCCCGGCAAAAGAACCGAAAAAGCAGCAGACCACCACCCACAAGCAGCCTTCCCGAAAGAAACCGAAGAAAGCAAAGGAGCGATAACCGATGAGCAATTTTGACGATATTTTTGAATCTGCCCCGCAGACCGACGAATTTGACAAGGAGGCGTGGGCGGCAAAGAAAAAGGCGGAGCGTGACGAGGTTTACGCTCTTGCCGATGCCACCGCCGAGGCGGTTTGTGCAGACGGCGGCAAGTTCCGTGACTATCTGGATGTGCAGGCGGCTTTCCGCAACTACTCTGCCACCAACGCCCTGCTGATCCTTGCCACGAAGCCGGATGCCCGCAGACTGGGCGATAAAGATTTCTGGCGGGATCAGGGTGTGTATATCAAGCGGCAGGAGTTTAGCCGTCCCATCAAGATCGTCGAGTCCAACGGCGAATACACCCGTGATGATGGCAGCATCGGCGTGTCCTACAACATCAAGCGGGTCTATGACATTTCACAGACTACCGCCCGAACGAGAGCACCGCAGGCGGTTTCTCATGACGCACGGGCGCTGCTGAATGCTCTGATCTACAAGCGCCCTGCGCCGGTGCAGTCTGTGGACGAGCTGCCGAACGGCATGGATGCCGTGTATGACCGTGAGCAGAACGCCGTTTTTGTCCGCCGTGGGCTGTCGGCAAACGATCTGTTCTGCGGTCTGTCCAAAGCACTGGCGCAGGCGGAGCCTGCCCGGACCGGCGAGGATTACACCGAGGAAAATGCCGGGTTCAAGGCGCAGTGCGTTTCCTATATCCTCGGTAAAGAGTTCGGCGTAGATGTGACCGGCTATGCCTTTGAAGCGCCTGCCGACTTCCTGCGTACCGATGACCCGCAGACGATCCGTGCCGAGCTGACCGACATCCGTGATACCGCCTATGACATTTCCGCAAGAATGATGCGGTCGCTGGAACAGAGCAAAGCGCCTCGCCAGAGTGAACAGGAGCGATGACCATGGGAAAACAGGAAAAGCGGGTATTGACCCTTGACCGCTATGAGCACGGCGTTGTGGTCAATGCCCTCAATGAAATGCGGAACGACTTGCTGGAGGAAGAACGCCCCACCGACATTGTTGACGAAGTTCTTTTGAAGGTGATCGATGCGCCCGCAAAGAAGGTAAGGTGCCGAAGCGATGAAGCGAGAGAATAACCCACTTGCCCTCTGTCTGTTCGGTATTCTCCCCGTGGTGTGGTTGGGGCTGCTGATCGCCCCCGCCGCCCACGGCGGCCTGCCGGAGATCGTCGCACGGTTTCCTACGGTAATGAACGACCCGTTTCATATCGAGCTTTGCGGGGACAGCCTGAAAACTGTTCTCGTTCTGCTCTGTGCCTACGGGCTTACGGTGGGCGTGATTTTATCGTCCCGCCGCAATTACCGTCGGGGCGAGGAACACGGTTCGGCCAAGTGGGGCTCAGCTCGAACCGTCAACCGAAAATACCGGGCAGCCGCACCGGAGGCCAACAAAATTTTCACGCAAAATGTCCGTATGGGGCTGGATGGACGGCGGCACCGCCGCAACCTCAATACGGTTGTGGTCGGCGGCAGCGGTGCAGGCAAAACGAGGTTTTACGCAAAACCGAATTTGTGTCAGGCCAACACGAGCTTTACCGTGCTGGACCCGAAGGGCGAGCTGCTGCGCAGCACGGGACATCTGCTGCAGCAAAAGGGCTATGAGGTGCGGGTGCTGGATCTTCTGAACATGGAGAAAAGCCATTGCTACAACCCGTTTGTCTACCTGCGGGACGATAACGATGTGCAGCGGCTTGTGACCAATCTGTTCAAAAGCACCACGCCGAAAGGCAGTCAGTCCAATGATCCCTTTTGGGACACCGCTGCGTCTATGCTCCTGCTGGCGCTCATTTTCTATCTGAAATACGAAGCGCCGCCCGACGAACAGAACTTCCCGATGGTCATGGAAATGCTGCGTGCGGCGGATGTGCGGGAGGACTGCGACGAATACACCTCGCCGCTGGACGAGCTGTTTGAGCGGCTGGAGATGCGGGAGCCCGACCACATCGCCTTGAAGTATTACAAGGACTATCATTCCGGCAGCGCCAAAACGCTGAAATCCATTCAGATCACGCTGGCGGCGAGGTTAGAGAAATTCAACCTGTCCTCGCTGGCGGCGCTGACCGCTACGGACGAGCTGGATCTGCCGTCCCTTGGAGAGAAGAAAGTGGCGCTCTTTGCCCTGATCCCCGACAATGACACCAGCTTTAATTTTTTGGTCAGTATCCTGTACACCCAGCTTTTTCAGCAGCTATTCTATCTGGCCGACCACAAATACGGCGGCAGTCTGCCCGTTCCCGTCCATTTCTTAATGGACGAGTTCAGCAATGTCAGCCTGCCGGAGGACTTCTCCAAGATCCTTGCGGTCATGCGCTCCCGCAATGTGTATGTGTCGATCATTCTGCAAAATGTGGCGGCACTCAAAGCACTGTTTGAAAAGGAATGGGAGTCGATCCTCGGCAACTGCGACGAGTTCCTTTATCTCGGCGGCAACGAAACTTCGACCCACAAGCTGATCTCGGAATCCTATCTCGGCAAATCCACCATCGACACCAACACCTACGGCAAATCATCCGGGCGGAACGGCAATTACAGCACGAACTATCAGATCAGCGGCAGAGAGCTTCTGACACCGGACGAGGTGCGTATGCTGGACAACCGTTACGCCCTTTTATTTATCCGTGGCGAGCGCCCGGTGATGGACGAGAAATACGACATTCTGAAACACCCGAATATTGCGCTGACTGAGGACGGCGGCGCAGCACCCTATGAACACGGCGGGACGGAAAATGCCGTTGCAACGCTCTCGTTTGCAGGCGCTGCCGCCGAAACGCTGTTTGAACCGAATGAACCCATACCCGATTATGAGCTTCTTTCCGACGAGGATATAGAGGCTCTTTTTTAATTCAATTCAAGGAGGATGAACCTATGAAGAACACCAAAAAGACCACAAACAAGCTGCCGGAGCCCTACAAGGTCAGAAAGGGCTTCCGCTTCTACTGCGCCGCCGTGCTGTCGGTCGCCCTTGTGCTCGGCTGCTCTGTCACAGCCTTCGCTGCCAATGACCCGATCGCCGTCGTGAACAATCTGAGCGATTTCATTTTCGGCCTGATCCGTGCGGTCGGTCTGATCCTGCTCGGCTGGGGCATCGTGCAGGTGGGACTTTCGTTTCAGTCCCACGACCCCAGCCAGCGCAGCAACGGCTTTCTCACCCTTGCAGGCGGCATCGTCATTACCTTTGCCAAAGAGATCCTGAACCTGATCACGGGCTGAAAGGAGGCCGCAGATGGAAAAGTGTGAGTGCTATATCCACTCTCTGAAACAGGGAGAAACCCATGTGCTCGGTGAGGCGACGATCCTCAAACGCATCGGGGACAACGACTACCTTGCCGAATACAACGGCGTGAGGTGTCACGCCATATTCAACCCCTTTGCCGGGCGCTACTTTGTGGATGATGTGTACGGCGTGATCCGCAGTTTGCCCGACCGGGACAGCAGATAAATGATACGGCGCACGGGGCAGGTCACTTTGGCCTGCCCCTATTTGCCGGAAAGGAGGAAGCTGTGAAGAAATACAGCATTATTTACGCAGACCCGCCTTGGCGGTACAAAGTCTATTCTAAAAAGGGGCTTGGGCGCTCCGCCGAATCCCACTACCCGACAATGGAACTGGAAGATATACGGGCGCTGCCGGTCGGCACGCTTGCCGCTGATGACTGCGTATTGTTTCTATGGACAACGATCCCACTGCTGCACGACTGCTTTTCGGTCATGCGTGCATGGGGCTTTTCGTATAAGACGGTGGCTTTCGTATGGATCAAGCAGAACCGCAAGTCCGACAGCCTGTTTTGGGGCATGGGACACTGGACGAGAGCCAATGCAGAGTTCTGTATGCTTGCCACCAAAGGCCGCCCGAAACGCCGCTCGGCCGGGGTGCATCAAGTCATCCTCTCCCACATCGAGGAACACAGCAAAAAGCCGGACGAAGCAAGGCGGCGCATTGTCGAGCTGATGGGTGATCTGCCCCGCATTGAGCTGTTCGCCCGTCAAAAAACGGACGGCTGGGATGTTTGGGGCAACGAGGTCGCCTGCGATATTGCGCTGACGGGAGGTGAGCCGAATGTCGGATAACTGGATCGTACAGAATTTGGAGAATGCGCTGGAAACTTGGAATGAAAAGCTGGCGGAGATATGGCAGCTCATTACGCAGTCGCCGGAGCAGTTCAAGGGCGGCACGATCTGGAATGTGATCGTCGGCATCCACGGTGCGGTGCAGGCCATCGGGCTTGCGCTGCTCGTTTTGTTCTTTGTGGTGGGCGTGGTGAAAACCTGCGGCAGCTTTGCGGAACTGAAACGGCCGGAGCACGCTCTCAAAGTGTTTATCCGTTTCGCCCTTGCCAAGGCCGCCGTCACATACGGCTTGGAGCTGATGATCGCCCTATTCAACATCGTGCAGGGGCTGATCTCTACTATCATGAACGCCGCAGGCTTTGGGGTGGCGCAGGAAACTGTGCTGCCTGCCGAGATCGTGACCGCCGTAGAGGACTGCGGCTTTTTTGAAAGCATCCCATTGTGGGCAGTGACCTTGATCGGCGGGCTGTTTATCACGGTTTTGTCGTTTATCATGATCATGACCGTGTATGGCAGATTTTTCAAACTCTATCTCTACACGGCCATAGCGCCGGTCCCGCTCTCGGCCTTTGCGGGCGAGCCGTCACAGAACATCGGCAAGAGCTTCATCAAGAGCTATGCCGCCGTCTGCTTGGAGGGGGCGATCATCGTGCTTGCCTGCATCATTTTCTCGCTGTTTGCATCCAGTCCGCCTGTCGTCGATCCCGACGCTGCGGCGGTCACGCAGGTGTGGTCGTATGTGGGCGAGTTGGTGTTTAATATGTTGGTGCTCGTCGGCGCTGTCAAGATGGCCGACCGTGTTGTGCGTGAAATGATGGGACTGTAAAGGAGGAAGAAATTTGGAAGTGAAAATCAATCGGGAGATCCGTAACTATACGGAATCCATGTTTTTCGGGCTGTCCATGCGGCAGTTCGTTTTTTCTGTCTTGGCGATCCTCGTTGCCGTGGGGTTGTACTTTTTGCTGAAACCCCACTTCGGGACGGAAACCGTCAGTTGGATGTGTATTCTCGGTGCCGCACCCTTTGCGGCGCTGGGCTTTATCACCTACCACGGCATGACCGCTGAGCAATTCCTCTGGGCGTGGCTGCGCTCGGAGCTGTTAGAGCCGAAAGAGCTTCGCTTTGAGGCATCGAACCTCTACTACGAAGCGCTGAAAGACAAATTGGAGGGAGGAAAATCATGATCAAAACGCTGAAAAACCTACTGAAACAGGACAAGGAGCGGTACACCGTGCCCCGCAAGGTGCAGGATGTGATCCCCGTCCGCCGCATCTGGAAGGACGGTATTTTTCAGGTGGGCGGCCGCTTTTCCAAGACCTATCAGTTCACCGACATCAACTACCTTGTGGCAAGCCGTGAGGACAAGGAGCAGATGTTCCTTGCCTATTCGGAGCTGCTGAACAGTCTGGATTCCGGAGCGACGACAAAAATCACCATCAACAACCGCAGGCTGAACCGGGTAAATTTCGAGCAGTCGATCTTGATGCCCATGCGGGGCGATGCCTGCGATGTGTACCGCCGGGAATACAATCAAATGCTGCTGGACAAGGCCACCGGCGCCAACGGCATCATTCAGGAGAAATATATCACGGTGTCGGTCTGCAAAAAGGACATCGAAGAAGCCCGCACCTACTTTGCTCGGATCGGTGCTGACCTGATCGCTCATTTCGCCGTCCTCGGCTCCAAGTGTACCGAGCTGGACGCCGCCGAAAAGCTGCGGGTGCTCCACGACTTCTACCGTCAGGGCGAGGAAGCGGCGTTTCACTTTGACCCGCAGGACATGATGCGCAAGGGACATGACTTCAAGGACTATATCTGCCCCGATTCGATGGAGAAAAGCAGCGACTGCCTGAAGCTGGGCGAAAAATACTGCCGTGTCTTGTTTTTGAAGGACTACGCTTCATATATCAAAGACAGCATGGTTACGGAGCTGACCGATTTCAACCGAAATATGATGCTGTCGATCGATGTTGTGCCGATCCCCACTGACGAGGCCGTGCAAGAGGTAGAAAACCGCCTGCTCGGCATCGAAATCAACATCACCAACTGGCAGCGCAGGCAGAACGCCAACAACAATTTCTCCGCCGTTGTGCCCTACGATATGGAGCTCCAGCGCAAAGAAAGCAAGGAGTTTCTGGACGACCTGACCACGAGAGATCAGCGGATGATGTTGGCAGTCATTACGATGGTCATTACCGCCGACGACAAAAAGCAGCTCGATAGCGACACCGAAACGGTGCTTGCCGTGGCGCGAAAGCATATGTGCCAGCTTGCCGTGCTGAAATTCCAGCAGTTCGACGGGCTGAACACCGTTCTTCCCATCGGCACACGGAGGATCAATGCGTTTCGCACCCTCACCACCGAAAGTCTTGCGGTGTTCATGCCCTTTAAGGTGCAGGAAGTGCAGGATAAAGGCGGCATTTACTTTGGGGAGAACGCCATCTCCCACAACCTTATTATGTGCAACAAGGCAAATCTTCTGAACCAATCGGCGTTCCTGCTGGGTGTGCCCGGTTCGGGCAAATCGTTCAGCGCCAAGGAGCTGATCGCTTTTCTCATTCTCAATACCGCCGATGATGTGTTGATCTGCGATCCGGAAAACGAATTTGGTGCGCTGGCGGCGGCACTGGGTAAGGAAACGGCGACCGTCATTCATATGGCGGCTGGCGGCAAAGACCGTTTGAACGCCATGTATATGGTGGACGGCTACGGCGAGAACAACCCCATCGTGGAGAAATCGCAGTTCATCATGTCCCTTGTGGAGCAGATCGATAAGGCCGGTGTCGGCCCGCAGCAAAAATCCATCATCGACCGCTGCACGGCGCTGGTGTATCAGGACGCCGAGCGGACGGGTAAGCCCGCTACGCTCTGTGACCTGCGAAACAAGCTGTTGGAACAGCCCGAAGAAAAGGCAAAAGAAATCGCCTTGTCGCTGGAGCTGTTCACCACCGGCTCACTGGATATTTTCGGCCACGAAAGCACCGTCGATCTCGACAAGCGCATCGTCGTATTCGATATTCACGGCCTTGGCGAGCAGTTGAAGCCGACGGGACTGCTGGTGATCACCGACACCATCCTCAACCGTGTCACTCTCAACTGGAAGAAGGGCAAGCGCACCCACATCTTCATCGACGAATTTCATGTCGTTTTTGAAAATGAGCAGAGCGGCATTTTCTTCAATTCCGCATGGCGGCAGTTCCGTAAGCGCAACGGCTATCCCACTGCCATCACGCAGAATGTAGAATACCTGCTGGATTCCGTGCAGGCAAGCACGATGCTCTCCAACTCCGAGTTTGTGGTCATGCTCAATCAGGCGTTTTCCGACCGTGCCAAGCTCTCAAAACTCCTGAACATCTCTGACGAACAGATGAGCTATGTCACCAACGCCGATGCGGGCTGTGGGCTGATCAAGTACGGCTCGGCGCTGGTGCCGTTTATCAACCGTTTCCCCAAAGATACCGAGCTTTACCGCTTGATGACGACACGCCCCGGCGAGGGTGTGTTCGGCAGCGGAAACGCATCTTAAAGGAGGCCATATATGAAAAGCAAATATCTGATGATCGGGGCGGCCGTATGTGCCGCCCTTTTCCTTTTCTCCGGCATCATGCTCTGTCGGCAGTATGCAGACGAAAAACAGAGCACCGAAGCCTTTGAACAGGTCGCCGCACTGG
>Ga0129314_1000854_pt1 | contig 26618 bp, 22 predicted proteins | sample O1111metagenome_FD_94431 | JGI IMG/M metagenome (GOLD analysis project Ga0129314, IMG submission 94431) | Orangutan individual fecal microbial communities from fecal samples from Wisconsin, USA - O1111 metagenome | ecosystem: Host-associated > Mammals > Digestive system > Large intestine > Fecal... | reverse complement strand
TTTCCTGCTCAAACCCTATGTCGGCACGGAAACCGTATCGTGGATGTGTATTTTGGGAGCCGCCCCCTTTGCGGCTCTCGGCTTCATTAAGTACAACGGAATGACGGCTGAAAAATTCGTATGGGCTTGGTTCAAATCCGAGTTCCTGATGCCGAAAAAGCTGACCTTCCGTTCCACCAACACCTACTACGAAATGATGAAGCCTGAAATGGAACACAAGCAGAAGGAGGTATTGAAAGCCAATGATTAAAACACTTCGCAACCTACTCAAGCAGGACAAAGAACGATTTGTTGTGCCGAGAGGGGTTCAGGATGTGATCCCCATCAAGGCAATTTTCGACGACGGTATTTTTCAGGTCGGAAAAGATAAGTTCTCCAAGACCTACAAGTTCAGCGACATCAACTATGCCGTCGCCAGCCGTGAGGACAAGGAAGCAATGTTCCTTGAGTATTCGGAACTGCTCAACAGCTTTGACAGCGGCGCAACCACCAAGATCACCATCAACAACCGCCGCCTGAACCGTGCGGATTTTGAGAAAACCATTCTTCTCCCTCTGAAGGGCGATACTCTTGACGAGTACCGTGAGGAATATAACCGGATGCTTCTTGAAAAAGCGACCGGTGCAAACTCGATCATTCAGGAGAAATATATCACCATTTCGGTGTGCAAGAAGAATGTGGAGGAAGCGAGAAACTACTTTGCCCGTGTGGGTGCCGACCTGATTGCCCACTTCGGGCGGCTCGGCAGTAAGTGCGTGGAGCTGGAGCCGGATGAACGACTTCGCATTTTCCACGACTTTTACCGTGCCGGTGAAGAAACGGAGTTTCGCTTTGACATCAAGGAAACCCGCAGAAAGGGTCACGATTTCAAGGATTTTATCTGCCCGGATTCGATGGAGTTCACGGGCGACTATTTCAAGATCGGAGAGCGTTACGGCAGAGTGCTGTTCCTGCGGGAGTATGCTTCCTATATCAAGGACAGTATGGTAGCGGAAATGACCGACCTCAACCGCAATCTGATGATGTCCATTGATGTTATCCCCGTACCCACGGACGAAGCCGTGCGGGAAGCGGAAAGCCGTCTGCTCGGCGTGGAAACCAATGCGACCAACTGGCAGCGTCGGCAGAACGCCAATAACAATTTCTCTGCGCAGCTCCCCTACGACATTGAACAGCAGCGCAAGGAAATGAAGGAGTTCCTTGACGACCTGACGACCCGTGACCAGCGAATGATGTTTGCCGTTCTGACGATGGTTCACACGGCGGACACCAAGGAGCAGCTTGACAATGACACCGAAGCCCTGCTCACCACGGCAAGAAAGCACTTGTGTCAGTTCGGTGTCCTCAAGTTTCAGCAGCTTGACGGACTGAATACGGCGATGCCCTTCGGTGTCCGCAAGATTGAGTCGTTCCGTACTCTGACCACAGAGAGCCTTGCGGTCTTTATCCCGTTCCGTGTGCAAGACATTTGCCACACTAACGGCGTTTACTACGGTCAGAATGTCATTTCCAAAAATATGATTATCGCAGACCGCAGACAGCTCCTCAACGGCAACGAGTTCATTCTCGGTGTTTCGGGCGGTGGTAAGTCCTTTACCGCAAAGGGCGAGGTCATCAATCAGGTGCTTGCCGGCAACGCAGACATTATCATCATTGACCCGGAGCGAGAGTATTCGCCCCTTGTGCGGGCGCTGGGCGGTGAGATTATTAACATCTCTGCCACTTCTCCCACCCACATCAATGCGATGGATATGAACCGGGAGTACGGCGACGGCGCAAATCCCGTTATCCTGAAATCCGAGTTCATTATGTCCCTGTGTGAACAGCTTATCGGCGGCAATAACCTCGGCGCAGTGCAGAAGTCTATCATTGACCGCTGTACGGCAAGCGTCTACCGTACCTATCAGCAGAACAACTATACCGGCGAAGTGCCGACCTTGCAGGATTTCAGGGCAGAGCTTTTGAAGCAGTCTGAACCCGAAGCGCAGGAGATTGCTCTTGCCATCGAGCTGTTTACCAACGGTTCTCTGAACACCTTCGCCAAGAAAACCAATGTGGACACGGACAATCGCCTGATCTGCTACGACATCCTCGATCTTGGCAAGCAGCTTATGCCCATCGGTATGCTGGTCGTCCTCGACTCCATCTTGAACCGTATTACGCAGAACCGAGCCAAGGGCAAGAACACCTTCATCTTCATCGATGAAATCTACCTTCTGTTCCAGCACGAGTACAGTGCAAACTTCCTGTTCACCCTTTGGAAGCGTGTGCGAAAGTACGGCGCTTATGCCACGGGCATCACGCAGAATGTGGACGACCTGCTTCAGTCCCACACGGCAAGAACGATGCTGGCAAACTCCGAGTTCATTGTTATGCTCAATCAGGCATCTACGGACAGATTGGAGCTTGCGAAGCTGCTGAATATCTCGGACACCCAACTTTCCTATATCACCAATGTGGATGCCGGTCACGGACTGATCAAGGTCGGCTCCAGCCTTGTACCGTTTGCCAATAAGTTTCCCAAGAACACGAAGCTCTATAAGCTGATGACCACCAAACCGGGCGAGGGTGCTTAACCCTCGTCTTACAGTTTGAAACCCGCAACGAAATAAATTGTCGAAAAGTTTTGCGGTTTATAATCGCAAAACAAATTGACTTTTGATGAGAATTGCGGTATACTATCTACAAACGGAGGTGGTCACGATGATTTACAGACCTTTGTATGTAGATAAGATTATGGCTTATGTGGATACGCCATTTGTAAAAATTCTCACAGGAGTGCGCCGCTGCGGAAAGTCAACGATCCTGAAAATGATTATGGAACGGCTGAAAACCCAGCGGAATATTCCGGAGGAGCGCATTGTCAGTTGCCGCTATGACTCAATGGAATATGAGGATATGACGGCGAAGCAGATGTACGCACAGCTCAAGGAGCGCCTTTCGCCTGAGGGAAAGACCTATTTGTTTCTTGATGAGGTGCAGGAAATCAAGGGCTGGGAAAAGGTCGTCAATTCGCTGGCGTCGGACTTCGATGTTGACCTGTATGTGACAGGCTCCAACTCCCGTATGATGTCCTCTGAGATCTCAACCTATCTGACGGGACGATATGTGTCTTTCCGCATCTTCACCTTGTCCTTTGGCGAGTACCTGATGTTCAAAAGCCAATATACCGAGGTTGGAGAACCGAAAGCCGAGCTTGCAAACTATGTGCGCTTGGGCGGATTTCCGGCAACACACTTACAGGCTTACTCTCAGGACGAGGTTTACACCATCGTGCGGGATATTTACAACTCCACGATCTTCTCGGATATTGTCAAGCGCAATCAGGTGAGAAAGATCGACCAGTTGGAACGAGTGGTCAAGTACACCTTTAACAATGTCGGCAATACCTTCTCGGCAAAATCCATTTCGGATTACCTGAAGGCGGAACACCGTGCGCTGGATAACGAAACGGTTTACAGCTACTTGGAGAAGCTGGAGAAGGCGTACCTGCTTCACCGATGCTCCCGCTTTGATTTGCAGGGCAAGGAAATCCTGAAAACGCAGGAGAAATTTTATCTTGCAGACACCGCCCTGCGATACAGCGTTCTCGGCTATAACACCGACAGCGTGGCGTCCAGCCTTGAAAATGTCGTGTACTTGGAGCTTTGCCGCAGAGGGTATACCGTCAATGTCGGCAAATCCGGCAGCGGCGAGATCGATTTTGTGGCGGTCAGACAAAACGAAAAGCTCTATGTGCAGGTCACGCAGGAGGTTCGTTCTGAAAAAACAGAAAAGCGTGAGTACGACCGTTTGCTGGAGATACCTGATAACTACCCCAAATATGTTCTTACAACGGATGAGTTTTCAGGAGGAAACTATGAGGGCATCAAGACGATGCACATAGCGGACTTCCTGTTAAGCTCGGAATATTAAACGATAGAATTGTGAAATGCTCGCTTGGAAACAGGCGGGCATTTTGCTTTTCGGAAAGGAAACACAATGAAAAAGAAAATCTGTGTGATTCTTATTGCGGTGCTTGTTGCTGTTCTCGGTACAAGCACCTATTTTATTATCGATCACTACAAGGAGTCGAATAAGCAAGCTGAGCTTTATGGCGAGCTGGCTGACCTTGTGGATACTGCGGCGCAGACGGATGCCGCAGCGAAACCGGCGGAGCAGATCCCATACTCCGAGGAAAAGACGCTTCTGCCGGAGCTTGCAGAGCTGTATCAGCAGAACGGCGATTTGGTGGGCTGGATCAGCATTTCAGACACCAACATCAATTATCCCGTGATGCAGTCGGTGAATGAGCCGAACTTCTACCTGAAGCACGGCTTTGATGAGGAGTATTCCGACTATGGCTGTCCCTATGTGCAGGAGGATTGCGATGTGCAGAAGCCGTCCGACAATCTTGTGATCTACGGGCACCATATGTCCAATGGCTCAATGTTTGCCCACCTCGAAAAGTATAAGGATGAGAGCTTTTGGAGCGAGCATCGGACGATTACCTTCAACACGCTGACTGACAAGCAGGAATATGAGATCGTTGCCGTGTTCCGCACGGTGGTCTACACCGACAGCCCCGATGCGTTCAAGTATTATCGTTTTGTGGATGCGGAGAATGCCGATGAGTTTGACGACTATATTGCTAAGTGCAAGGAGCTGTCCTTCTACGATACAGGCGTGACCGCTGAATACGGAGATAAGCTCATTACACTGTCTACCTGTGAGTACAGCCGCAACAACAGCCGTCTTGTGGTCGTGGCGAAGCGCATAACGGAGGACGGTGGTGCGGATGCTGCCAAGACTCACGCCGAAGCAGCGGCAGAAAGCGAACGCCCTAATTAAGCGTCTTTGTGCCAATTATGATAACGGCTACTGCCTTGCGCTGGACGACGGAGAATCCTGCACCTGTGTGCAGAGCATTTCTTACTCGCTTCTTTGCAAGTATTTCCGCAAAGCTGTTTTACCGGCAGAGCCTTTGCTGGAAGCGGATATTTTCGGCACACACTTTGAAAAGTGCGTGTCCTGCGGTGCGCCGATCATCAAGAAGGGCAACCGAAAGAAATACTGCGAGAAGTGCGCTCAAAGAGCCTACAAAAAGCAGCAGGCAGAGTACGCAAGAAGAAAGCGGGCAGAGTCGAAAAATAGACGCTGAAAAAGCCAGCAATATCAAGGCTTTTCAGCGCCCACACTTTGAGGGGTAAGATGTTTATACCTTTACCCCTCATTTTTAATTTAGGGGCGTTTTGATACGCCCTGGAAAGGAGGGTTCAATGGCTGATATTAAAACGAGAGATGTCGTGAAAGGCACGATCAAGAAGATCGATAAGGCAGCAATCGCCGCAGATCGTATGCGCTCTGCCTATGTGCAGACGAAGGAAAAGGCAGAACATACAACGCACCCGGATGAGCACAATGCAGAGGAGTACGCCTCCGACCGAGTGGAAGGCGGCGTTGACCGTATCACGCACGAAGCGGCGCACCAGTTTGATAAGCAGGGACGCAAGGGGCTGGAAGAAACCAAACGGAATGTGCCCAAAGCAAAGGACGGTGTTCAAAGGTTTCGGGAAAAGCGGGCGGCTGAATCGATGAAAAGGCAAACTGTCCGCACATCCGGGAATAAGACCATCAAGGCGGTCGAGCAAACGGAAAAGACGATCAAACAGTCTGCCCGTTCTGCCGGGAAGAAAACCGTCAAGACTGCCGGAAAGGGTACAGCCAAAGCCGCACAGAAGTCGGTCAAGACCACAAAAACGGCAATCAAGACCACCCAACAAGCGGCAAAGGCGGCACAGAAAACCGCACAGGCTACGGTGAAAGCATCGCAAAAAGCCGCACAAGCCGCCAAAGCCGCAGCCAAGGCAACGGTTGCCGGTGTAAAAGCCGCCGTAAAAGCAACGATTGCGGCAGTCAAAGCAATCATAGCGGCGACAAAAGCACTGGTCGCTGCTATTGCCGCAGGCGGCTGGGTAGCTGTTGCGGTCGTTGTCGTGATTTGCCTGATTGCTCTGATCTGCGGTTCTGTTTTCGGGGTGTTCTTCTCCGGTGAGGACTCCGGAACTGGAATGTCGATGCAGACAGCCGTGCAGGAGATCAACGCTGATTACGATGCCAAAATGGAAGCGGAGAAAAACTCCGTAGTCTATGACAATATGGAGATCAGCGGCGGTCGAGCCGTTTGGAAGGATGTGCTTGCGGTCTACGCAGTAAAGACCAATACAGACAAGGACAACCCGCAGGAGGTTGCCACGATGGACGAGAGCAAGAAGCAGATACTCTCGGACATCTTTTGGGAAATGAACTCCATATCCTCCCGCAGTGAAAGCCACTCGGAAACGGAGATCACCGAAACGGACGACGGAAACGGAAACATCGTTCAGACGGAAACGACGGTTACAAAGACAACACTATATATCACCGTTTCCCATTTGACCGTGGATGAAATGGCTGACCTATACGGCTTTGACGCAGAACAGCGGGAGTATCTTGCTGAGCTGCTCAAGGATGAGAACAACTCTATTTGGGCAGCGGTACTTTACGGTATCCGATACAGCGACGATCAGATCGTCACTGTGGCGCTTTCGCAGGTCGGCAATGTGGGCGGCGAACCGTACTGGTCTTGGTACGGCTTCGGAAGCCGTGTGGAATGGTGTGCTTGTTTTGTAAGCTGGTGCGCCGATCAGTGCGGCTATATCGACACAGGGGTTGTGCCGAAATATGCGGGCTGCGTAAACGGAGTCCAGTGGTTCAAAGATCGTGGACAGTGGATAGATGGCTCTACCGAGCCTGTCCCCGGAATGATTATTTTCTTTGATTGGGATAACAAAGGTTCGTCGGGTCCGCAGGACGGACAATCCGACCACACCGGTATTGTCCAAAAGGTCGAAAACGGTATCGTTTATACCGTTGAGGGAAACTCAGGCGATAGCTGCCGAGTAAACCAGTACAGCGTAGGTCACTACGAAATCCTCGGATACGGGGTGCCGAACTACTAACAAAAATGCCACCGACTCACTTTTGATGTGGGTCGGTGGCTCTTTTTTGTTTACGGGTTGCATTTCTTGCAGGGGTCATAACCTTGTGAAATTAGATCATCTCTGCTCCCGGTATAGGTCTGCTTATTCTTATCACTCATTTGCTTGACTGACGAGCAAGAAGGATAATGGAACTTTTTTGTATTGGTATTAAGAATGTAGGTGCTTTCAACATTTTGGACTGGGGAATTAGGCTGCTCGGTTTGCTTCGGCGGTTCTGTTTGTTGAGCACCAGCGAATGAACTATCCCCGGTAGCGTAGTCTATTGAAATGTCAGGTTGGACATTGTAGCAATACACATTAAAGCAAATGCCTTCTCCTTTATCCTCAACAGAGTATGCCTCCAGCAAGACGCCACTTGCAAGGAGATTATTGCCTTCAAAAATTGGCGTTGAGCGATAAAGAATGTGATTTCCGGTTTCTTTCACATAGTCTGCAACCATATTTTCAAATGGCAGCATCCCCTGAATGTTTAGATAGCGGGTACCTGTTATAAGGTTTTTTGTGTTGGCATTTTCACCGGAAAGCTGATAGCCGATCAAGTGGCAACGATTATAGAGGTACTTCCCATCTACATTATCGTATTTTACAGTACGCCAACCTGTTGGTTTGACACTTCCGATAGAGCCTCGTTCTTCGGTCGGCATTAAATCTTTTCCGATTGAGGCCATACAAACGCCGCATCGCCCCAATGAGTCAAGATCACTGTAATACTCGTATGAGCTTGTTGTATAGTCACTCTCGGTAAAATACGGAATGTTGTTGTTGATTACAGCGTAGGGCGAACCGGAATAAGCAGGTACCTCGCTAATGGAAAAGGACGAATTGCTTTCTTTAGCCGGGGCGGTTGCATTGCTTGTCGCAGGCGGCGCAGATGCTTCCGAGGAGGATGAGCTGTCGACACTTGTGTCGGATGGTGTTGTCGTTCCGGTAGAGAAATCCGAAATGGTATACCCCGGCGATACCTCTGGCGGCTCAACCGTACCTCTTTCGGAGATACATCCGGCTATGATAATACAAGTGACGAGGGCTAACGAAGCTGCGATAGAGCCAATGGCAATTTTCTTTTGCCGTGCCTTCTTTTTCTGCTCCGCTTCTTCCGCAGTTTTTAGAGAAGATAATTGCTTTTCGTATTCTTCTAAACGCTCGGAATTGCGGGCAGAAAGTTTTTTCTTTTGACGGAGCTTCTCAATCTCTTTCTCAAAGTCCGCTATGCTTTTTGGCTTTTTTGAAAAGAAGCTCATCTGACATACACCTCTTTCGTGATCTTCTCGTGAGAAGTGCCACAGAAGTCAAGCGTAGTGTCGAGCTTGTAATCGTTTGCGTAGTCAATGTCAAAATAGAAATCTGCCGGGTAATCCCGGTTCCATTTATAAATGACCAACTTTGAGATCTTTTCTTTGAACTCAGCAACCGATGTGTTTTCAACAAAGCAATAATCACCGGCACCGGCATCAGCCAAAAAACTATCGCTGACGGAAACTCTGTATTCTGCTTGAGAGAATAACGGTTCAGAGTACGGTGAGACCAATAAAGAAGCACCATCGATAGTTTCCAAAATATCTCTGATGACATTAGCATCTCGACTTTGCCGACGATGGTTAAACATCATCCCATTTGCATTGTCCAAGCACACTATAACGGTCATAGACAGCCCTCCGTCCTAATTTAATCAACGCTAAAAAGCGCAAACTAACGCTATTAGCACGAATATTATAACAGAAAAAGAGAAAAACTACAACTATTAGCGTTAGGCTAACTCTACACAGCCGTATAAGCGAAACAAATTGTCCACTATACTACTATTAGTATGAGTGTCATACTAAGGGAGGTGGTCTCGTGGACATCGAAACAATCGGCTTGAATATTGGCAAATGCAGAAAAGCGAAGAAAATGCGGCAGGAAGATTTGGCGCAGAAAGCAAATCTCAGCTCAAATTACATTAGTGCCGTTGAACGAGGAGTAAAGATTCCATCGGTGGAAGCATTGGTGGATATAATGAACGCTCTCGGCGTTTCTGCCGATGCAATATTCTGCGATGTCGTAGATGCCTGTGTGTCGGAAAAGAACAGCCAGCTTGACGAGAAGGTTTCTAAGCTATCCGTCAAGGACAGAAAAACTGTCTATGATGTTCTCGATTTGCTCATCAGGGATATGACAAAATAATTCTAAGGTTCGGCTTCGTGTCGAACTTTTTGCTTAATAATAAAAGAGTGCTGACAGCCTTGCGATTACGCAAACTGATCAGCACTTTCTTTTTTTGAAGCATAGATAACACGGATGGAATTTGAGTAAATCTATTTGATTTACCACTGCTTTATGCACAATCAATATGGGGATTTAGCATCACTCCGCAAATAAGTTTGAAAAATCGACCTTTCTGTTGATTGTTCGCCGGTTTTATGCTATAATATACTAAGTTAGTCGTCCTGTATCTTTGACTGATACTATTTTTGCCGAAGGAGAATCACTATGGCTGTCAGGTACAATAAACTTTGGAAAATCTTGATCGACAAGAAGATGAAGAAAAAAGACTTGCAAGAAGCAGCACACCTTACGCATTATCAGATGATGAAACTTGCGAGAGATGAGAATATAACTACCGAAATCATCGGCAACATTTGCAAGGCACTTAACTGTACGCCCGACGAAATTATGGAGTTTTATGACGAATAAACCGAGTCGAGTCCGTTTTATGGGACACTGACTTTGTTATAATTAGGATGGGTGTAGAAAAATGGAGCTTATAAATAATACTACAAAAACTCTTAAGGACGATTTGTCCGTTGAAATCAAGCAAGGCAGCAAACTGTCCATTGCGGCGGCTTGCTTCTCTATCTATGCCTTTCAGGAGCTGAAGGAACAGCTCTCGCAGATTGAGGAACTCCGCTTTATTTTCACCTCTCCGACTTTCGTGACCGAAAAGGCAAAAAAGGAACGCCGTGAGTTCTACATTCCTCGCCTGACCCGTGAAAGAAGCCTTTACGGAACAGAGTTTGAAATCAAGCTCAGGAATGAGCTGACCCAAAAAGCCATTGCACGAGAGTGTGCCGAATGGATCAGGCAGAAGGTTACTTTCAAATCAAATGTCAGCGACAAATCCATTCAGGGACAAATCGTAGTTGACGGTGTCGGCTATACACCCATCAATAACTTCACTACGGTAGAGCTTGGCTGCGAAAAAGGCAATGTAATCAGCACGACAATCGTAAAAGACGAGTCCCTTGCCCGCACTCTGCTTGCCGACTTCAATGAGATATGGAATGACAGCAAAGTACTTCAGGTTGTCACCGACGAGGTGATTGACAGCATTACCGCCGCATATAACGAGAACTCTCCCGATTTCATCTACTTCGTGACGCTCTATAACATCTTCAATGAATTTTTGGAGGATGTGTCCGAAGATGTTTTGCCCAACGAAGCGACCGGCTTCAAGGAAAGCAAGATTTGGGGGATGCTCTATAACTTCCAAAAAGACGCTGCCCTTGCTATCATAAACAAACTTGAGAAGTTCAACGGCTGTATTCTTGCAGACAGCGTTGGTCTTGGTAAAACCTTTACCGCTCTTGCCGTTATTAAATACTACGAAAACCGCAATAAGTCCGTTCTTGTTCTTTGCCCCAAGAAGCTGACAAACAACTGGAATACCTATAAGGACAACTATGTCAATAACCCCATCGCTGCCGACCGACTCCGGTACGATGTGCTTTATCATACCGACTTAAACCGCACCCACGGCACATCAAACGGGCTTGACCTTGGCAGACTGAATTGGGGCAACTATGACCTTGTGGTAATTGATGAGTCCCACAACTTCCGGAACGGCGGCAAATTAGTCGAGAACCCGGATGAGGACACCAAGGATAACCGCTATGTTACCCTGATGAAAAAGGTCATCAGAGCCGGCGTAAAGACGAAAGTGCTGATGCTTTCTGCCACGCCGGTTAATAACCGCTTCAATGACCTGAAAAACCAGCTTGCCCTTGCGTATGAAGGACATACGGATTACATAGACGAAAAGCTCAACACTACCCGTTCCATCGATGAAATCTTCAAGAACGCACAGCGAGCGTTCAACACTTGGAGCAAATGGGAGCCGTGCGACCGCACGACTGAAAATCTGCTCAAAATGCTGGACTTCGATTTCTTTGAAGTGCTGGACAGCGTAACCATCGCCCGTTCAAGAAAGCACATTCAGAAGTATTACGATATGGCAGACATCGGCACCTTCCCGACAAGGCTAAAGCCGATCTCGCTTCGTCCGCATCTTACTGACCTGAAGGAAGCCATCAGCTACAACGAAATTTTTGAGCAGCTTATGCTCCTGACGCTGACAATCTATACGCCGACGCACTACATTCTGCCAAGTAAGATGGAGAAGTATGCCGAGCTTTACGGAGATAACAAAGTCAATGTCGGTTTTACGCAGGCGAACCGTGAGCAAGGCATCCGTCGCCTGACCGCCATCAACCTGATGAAGCGTATGGAAAGTTCTGTTTATTCATTCAATCTGACGCTGACCCGTATCAAAGATTTGATCAACAGCACGATAGAAACGATTGACCGCTTTGATAAACACTCCGGTACGACGCTCGACCTGACGGATATTTCCGATATGGACGAGTTCGATGCCGAGGATCAGAACTCGGACGAGCTGTTCTCTTTCGGCAGGAAAGTTAAAATTGACCTTGCCGATATGGACTATGTGTCGTGGCGGGACAGCCTGGCGAAAGATGCCGATGTGCTTGAACTGCTGACCTTGCTGGTCGGGGACATTACACCGGAACACGACTTGAAGCTGCAAGAGCTTTTCCGTGTGATTGATAACAAAATTACGCACCCCATCAACGAGGGCAATAAAAAGCTAATCATCTTTACCGCTTTTGCGGATACTGCCGGTTATCTCTATGATAATGTCAGTCGCTATGTTAAGGATAAGTATGGACTGAACACTGCAATGGTATCCGGTTCTGTTGAGGGGCGGACGACTTGCCCCAAGCTCCGTGCCGACCTGAACACGGTGCTGACCTGCTTCTCGCCTATCTCGAAGGACAAAGAACTGCTGATGCCGGGAGATAAGACGGAAATCGATGTGCTGATTGCCACCGACTGTATTTCCGAAGGTCAGAACTTGCAGGACTGCGATTACCTCATCAACTACGACATTCACTGGAATCCCGTCCGCATTATACAGCGCTTCGGGCGTATTGACCGTATCGGAAGCCGCAATAAGGTCATTCAACTTGTGAACTTTTGGCCTGATGTAACCCTTGACGATTACATCAATCTGAAAGCCAAAGTTGAAACCCGTATGAAAATCGTGGATATGACCGCTACGGGCGATGATAACCTGCTCAGCGATGAGGAAAAGACAGACCTTGAGTACCGAAAGGCGCAGCTCAAGCGCTTGCAGGATGAAGTTGTAGACATTGAGGATATGACAACGGGCATCTCCATTATGGACTTGGGGTTAAACGAGTTCCGGCTTGATCTGCTTGACTACATCAAGCACCACCCCGACATTGACAAAGCGCCCTTCGGTTTGCACTCGGTTGTTCCTGCAAGTGAGGATACGCCTGCCGGTGTGATTTATGTTCTGAAGAACCGTTCCAACAGCGTGAACATTGATAATCAAAACCGGCTGCACCCCTTCTATATGGTGTATATCGGCGATGACGGAGAAGTCATCTGCGATCACCTTTCCCCGAAGCAGATGCTCGATAAAATGCGTTTCCTCTGCAAAGGAAAGACAGAGCCGATTCCCGAAGCCTACAAGCCGTTCAACAAAGAAACCCGTGACGGTAGAAATATGTCGCAGCTTTCCAAGCTGCTTGGCGATGCCATTGCTTCCATTATTGAAGTGAAGGATGAGAGTGACATTGACAGCTTCTTAGGCGGCGGTCAGGTCAGCTTCCTGTCGAACGAAATCAAAGGACTGGACGACTTTGAACTGATATGCTTCTTAGTCGTGCGATGAGGTGAGAGTATGCTCGGACTTCCGAAGTCAACTGAAATGAGCAAGCAGCTTCCGAAGAAGGCTGTCTATGCGAAGTTCCAAATGAATACGGCGGCAAAGGACAAAATCGACGCCGATATATCGAGGATCACCATCGTCAATGAGATCACACCGGCGAAAATCAACATTCCTGCCGGAGAGGAAGTCGGGAGCTTCTTTGTCCTGCTTGTGGCGCTAAAGAGAAAAGACTTTGATGAGAAAACGGTTGCCACGCTGTCAAAGCTCATTCCGCAGAACATCCTGTTTGTGCTTGAATTTGAGGGGCAAAGTAAGCTGGCAATCTATCACACCAAGCTGATGCAAACGGATTGGAAGCCCACCGAAAGCTGTACCATTGAGCTGCGGGGCTTGAACCTCGATAAGGTATGGGAAAACATCGTGGTGGGCATCGGCGGCGTGAGCATCGCAGACGGCAATACCCTTGATGAGCAGATAGCAGCCGATGAGCGCCGACAGAAAATTGAAAAAGAGATTGCCAAGCTGGAAAAACAGGCACGGGCTGAAAAACAGCCGAAAAAGAAGTTTGAGCTGGTGCAGCAGATAAAAAGATTAAAAGAAGAATTGATATAGACGAAGGGAGTTCCTGATATGTCAAGTGAGCAATATCAACGGACGGTAAATAGCCTTGATAAAGAAATTGCAGACCTCGAAAAGAAAAAGGCGGCAAAGGACAAAGAAGTGGCTACGCTCCAAGGTAAAATTAACACCTTGAAGAAAAGCATAAACAGCCACACCTCCGCTTCCACACTCAACAATAAAATGAGGCAGATTGCTACTCACGAATCCGACCAAGCAAAAAAGAGTCAGGACAGCGCCGAACTCGGAAAGAAGATTGCCGAAAAGCGCAAGAAGCGTGCTGAAGCCTATTTGAAACTCCAAAAGGAGCAGCAAAACGAGCAAAAGAAACAGGATAAAGCCAATCGGCAGATTCAGGCATCCTATGAAGCTCGGATAAAAGAACTCCAGCAACAGCTTTCGCAGCCGGTAGTCACATCAACTGCTCCCCCAATAGCAGCCGATGAAGAATATGATGTGTTCGTATCCCACGCATACGAGGATAAAGAGTCATTTGTTGACGAGTTTGTAGAGGCGTTACGAAATCAGGGACTCAAAGTATGGTACGACACGGATAAGCTCAAATGGGGCGACTCAATGCGTGAGAAGATTGATAGAGGACTGGCAAAATCAAAATACGGAGTCGTTATCCTCTCGCCTAACTACATTGCTGAACATAAATACTGGACAAAAGCGGAGCTGAACGGACTTTTCCAAGTAGAAACCATTAACGGAAAAACCATTCTTCCAATATGGCACAACCTGACGAAAAAGCAAGTCGTTGAGTACAGCCCGATCATAGCTGACCGCAAGGCTATGACTACGGCTTCGATGACTCCCGAAGAAATAGCCGCAGAACTGAAAGAATTATTTGCACCTGACGATACGGAGGAACAAGAGAATGGATAAACTGAGAATGCAGACAGCGAACAAGGCTGATGAAAATTTTAGAAAGCTGGCGGCGATGTTCCCCAACGCCGTGACGGAAACAATCAACGAAAACGGCGAGGTCGTCCGGGCAATCGACAAGGATGTGCTGATGCAGGAGATTGCCTGCACGGTGGTGGACGGCAACGAGGAACGCTATCAGTTCACTTGGCCTGACAAGAAGAAGTCCGTTCTTCTTGCCAATGCTCCGATCAATAAGACGCTGCGTCCCTGCCGTGAGGAAAGTGTGGACTTTGATACCACCGAAAACCTCTATATTGAGGGCGACAACCTTGAAGTGTTGAAGCTGTTGCAGGAAACCTATCTTGGAAAAATCAAGATGATCTACATCGATCCTCCGTACAATACGGGACACGACTTTGTTTATGCGGATAATTATACCCAAAGTACAGATGAATATCTCGACATAAGTGGGCAGTTCGATGACGAGGGGAATAGGCTTGTCCAAAATACAGAAAGCAACGGTCGATTTCATACCGATTGGCTTAATATGATTTATCCAAGGCTTAGACTTGCTAAAACACTGCTGACAGAGGATGGTATCATTTTCATTTCGATTGATGAAAACGAAGTTGAAAACATCAAAAAAATTTGCAATGAGATTTTTGGAGAAAGCAATTTTCTTACTTGTGTAACCCGTGCAACCGGCACCCCAACAGGCGGCGGTTTTGATGGACTTGTAAATGAATTGGATTATATGCTGATTTATGCAAAGAATGCGTCCAATGCTACTATAAACGGGCTGGAAATGAGCGCAGAAGATTCCAAGATTTACGATCAAGTTGATGAACAAGGAAGATACTTAATAAGACCGCTTCGCCGTACTGGCGGTGAAGATAGGCGTGAGGATAGACCTACTATGTTCTTCCCTATTATTGCTCCTGACGGAACGGAAGTGTACCCGATTGGTCCGACCGGTTACGAAAGCAGATGGATATGTTCACCTGACACAGCCAAAAGACTTGCTGACAGCAATATGCTTGCGTGGAAACAAGTGACTAAAAACGGGGAGACACGGTGGCAAGTATACCAAAAGTTCTACTTGGAAAATAGAACTAAAGCTCCCGGTAATTTGTGGACAGATGTTGAAGGAAACAAAAAAGCTACAAGGGATGTGCGAGATGTATTTGATAGCAAAAAGGTCTTCGACTTTCCCAAACCCATAGGTTTTTTGAAAAAGGCAATTTCCATTGGAGCAAACTCGGATTCAATCATACTTGACTTTTTCTCCGGCTCTGCTACAACCGCCCACGCCGTTATGCAACTTAACGCAGAAGATAAAGGACACCGCAAGTTTATTATGGTTCAGCTTCCGGAAGTGACCGACGAAAAGAGTGAAGCCCACAAAGCAGGATACAAGACTATCTGCGAAATCGGAAAAGAGCGTATCCGTCGTGCGGGAAAGAAAATTCAAGAAGAAAGGCTTGAAGCAATCGCGCTCTCTAAACACGAGTGGGACCAAACCTGCTTCTATGTGGAACACAAAGAAGAATGTGACCGGCTTGGGCATCTTCCTGATGAATACTTTGCAAAGGAGCATCCGCCTATTGATACCGGTTTCCGTGTTCTCAAGTGCGACACCTCCAATATGAAAGAGGTTTACTACAATCCCGCTGAGTATGAAGTCAATATGTTCTCCCGGCTTGAAGATAACATCAAAGAGGACAGAACGCCGGAGGATCTGCTGTTCCAGGTGATGCTGGATTTGGGTGTGCTGCTCTCCAGCAAAATCGAGGAAACCACCATTGCCGGCAAGAAGGTATTCAATGTGGAGGACAACTATCTGATCGCTTGCTTTGACAGCGATGTGACCGAGGAAACCATCAAAGCCATTGCCAAACAGAAGCCCTACTACTTCGTGATGCGTGACAGCTCTATGGCAAACGACAGCGTGGCAACCAACTTCGATCAGATCTTCGCCACCTACAGCCCCGATACCGTAAGGAAGGTGCTGTAATGGCAGACTGGAAAGATTCGCTCGCCAAATTTGGAGAGATGTCAAGCCAATTTGCTGAGCAGCTTAAATTCACGCCGCCAAGCATTTCGTATGCAGATATTGTATCGCAAATCCCGACAGTAGAGATTGACGAGGAAAGTACATTTGCATATCAGATGCAGCAGCAGACCAATCAAATCATTGAAAAGAGCAATGAGCAAATACGGCTGCTAAACGAGCATAACGAACAGTTGATGAGCAACTATAAAAAGCTCGAAGAACTCTATAACCTCAAAGCCAAAGAGTTGGAGGAAGCAAAGCAGGACGCTAAAAAGGCAAAACGGTACAACACGGCGATGATGATTATCACCGTCATTTCAATGCTTGTTGCTGTTGCTGCGTGGCTGCTTCCCAACATATTAGGAGGTGCGTCCTAATTGAAGTTTAATTTCAAAATACAACAATACCAAACCGATGCGGTTGATGCCGTTGTGCGTGTCTTTCAGGGACAGGGCTTCCACGATAAGATCAGCTATATCCGTGACTGGGGCAAGGTCAAAGCGGAGCCGTATCAGATGACCCTCGGTATGTCCGATGAGGAGCTTGAAATCGTCGATCCACTGAACGATACCGGTTATAAAAATGAAGCGGTAGAGCTTTCCGATGAGCAGCTTCTGCACAACATTCAGACCTTGCAGAGTCAGAACAATATTAAGCTCTCTGCTTCCCTTGTCAAAGACTTGGGGCGTTGCAGCCTTGATATTGAAATGGAAACCGGCACGGGCAAAACCTATGTCTATATCAAGACGATGTTCGAGCTGAACAAGAAGTACGGCTGGAGTAAGTTTATTGTGGTCGTTCCTTCTATTGCGATCCGTGAGGGCGTGAAGAAGTCCTTTGAAATCACCGCAGACCACTTTATGGAGCATTACGGCAAGAAGGCTCGCTTCTTCATCTACAACAGCTCCAACCTGAACCAGTTGGATAACTTTTCGAGCAGTTCCGGCATCAATGTGATGATCATCAACACGCAGGCGTTTGCCCGTTCATTTTCCGAGGTACAAGAGGGCAAAAAGAAAAACAAGGAGCAACTGATTATTTATGATACACGGGATGAATTTGGCTCCCGCCGACCGATCGATGTGATTAAGGCAAACCGCCCAATCATCATTTTGGACGAGCCACAGAAAATGGGCGGCGATGTGACGCAGAAGGCACTGAAGAACTTCAATCCGCTATTCTCGCTCAACTACTCGGCTACCCACGCCAAGCAGCACAATCTTATTTATGTGCTGGATGCACTGGATGCCTTCAACAAGCGGTTGGTCAAGAAGATCGAGGTCAAGGGCTTTGAGGTCAAGAACTTCCGTGGTACGGACAGCTACCTCTACCTTGAACAAATTGTTCTTTCCAGCAAGAAGCCGCCGATGGCAAAAATTGAGCTGGAGATTGGTTACGACAAATCACCCAGCCGGAAAATCCGTACTCTCGGTGTAGGTGACAACCTCTACTTTGTTTCTCAAGAAATGGAGCAATACAAGGGGTATACCATCTCTGAAATTGACCCGCTGCGTGGCACCGTGACCTTTACCAACGGTGAAGTCATCAAAGCCGGTGATGTGGTGGGCGATGTGTCCGAAAAGGATATGCGCCGCATTCAGATTCGGGAAACCATCCTCTCCCACTTTGAGAAAGAAGAAAAGCTCTTTAATATGGGCATCAAGTGCCTGTCCCTGTTCTTCATCGACGAAGTGGCAAAGTACCGCCAGTATGATGAAAACGGCGACGAGGTGCTTGGCGAATATGGCGTGATGTTTGAGCAGGAGTATCTTGCCATTCTGAACGAGTACATTACGATGTTTGACACGCCGTATCAGAAGTATCTCAAAGCCACTTGCAGCGATGTAAGCCGGGTACATAAGGGCTACTTCAGCATCGATAAGAAAACCGGGCGCAGCGTGGACAGCAAGGCTAATAAAGAGGGTTTTGATGAAAAAGATGTTTCAGCCTATGACCTGATCTTGAAAAACAAGGAACGGCTGCTGTCCTTTGACGAGCCGACACGGTTCATATTCTCCCACTCTGCACTGCGTGAAGGATGGGATAACCCGAATGTGTTTCAAATCTGTACTCTGAAGCACTCCGACAGCAACACGGCGAAGCGGCAGGAAGTCGGTCGTGGTCTGCGCCTTTGCGTCAATCAGGACGGCAACCGTATGGATGTGCAGAGCTGCGGCGACAGCGTTCACGAGATCAACACGCTGACAGTAGTTGCCAGCGAAAGCTACAAAACCTTCGTAACAGACTTGCAGTCGGATATTAAGACCGTGCTTTATGACAGACCCACGGTTGCTACAAGCGAATACTTCAAGGGCAAATATGTCAAGGTGGACGATGTACCGACGCTTATCGACGATGAGAAAGCCAATGCCATTGAGTTCTACCTCATTCAGAACGGCTATGTGGATATGAAGCGCAAGGTGACGGACAAGTACCGTCAGGATGTTAAGAACGGAACCGTTGCGGAGCTGCCGGAGGAACTGGGGCCGATGACAGACGGCATCCACACGCTCATTCAGGCAGTCTATGATGACAGCGTTCTCAAGGATATGTTCTCTGACGGTCACGAAACCAAGGTTAAGGATAACCCGCTTAACGAGAACTTTGCCAAGAAAGAGTTTCAGGCGTTGTGGCGTGAGATCAACCATAAGTACGCCTACACCGTTGATTTTGACAGTGCCGAGCTGATTCGCAACGCCATCGCTCACATTGATGAAAAGCTCTTTGTTTCCGAGCTGCAATACACGACCACCATCGGGCGGCAGAAAACGGAGATGAACGAGTATGAAATCGAGCGTGGAGCTTCCTTTACCGGTGAAAAGACCCGGACGCAGACGCTCAAACACGCCGAGACAAGTCAGATCAAGTACGACCTTATCGGAAAAATCGCAGAGGGTACCGTTCTGACACGGCGCACGGTTTCTGCGATCCTGCAAGGCATCCGTGTGGACAAGCTCTATATGTTCAAGAACAACCCGGAGGAGTTCATCACAAAGGTAATCCGGCTCATCAATGAGCAGAAAGCCACGATGATCGTGGAGCATATTTCCTACGACACCATTGAGGGCGAATATGACAGCTCCATCTTCACGGCTGAAAAGGCAACGCAGAGCTTTGATAAAGCGTTCCTTGCAAAGAAAGCCATTCAGGATTATGTATTCACGGATGGATCGGCTGACAAGAGCATCGAGAGAAAGTTTGCTGAAGATTTGGATGCGGCAGACGAGGTATGCGTCTATGCCAAGCTGCCGAGAACCTTCCAAATTCCCACGCCGGTTGGTAACTATTCGCCGGACTGGGCAATCGCTTTCTATGAGGGCAAGGTCAAGCACATTTTCTTCATAGCCGAAACAAAAGGCACAATGGAGAGCCTTGAGCTGCGTCCTATTGAGCAGGCAAAAATCTCTTGTGCGAAGAAGCTGTTCAACGAGATGTCCACAAGCAATGTGGTGTACCACGATGTGGACAGCTATCAAAGTTTGCTGAACATAATGAACTCGATTTGAGGTGATGAAATTGGGCAAGGCACATTGGACGCAACATACACATCTATTCAAAAAGGATGAGTATGAATGTTCTGTCTGCGGTGCAAAGCACGACAAGCCTTATGCTGTTTGCCCAAACTGTAACTCACAGATGGGCAAAACAAAGTATGATGCCTCGTGGGTTGATGAAATGGCGGAATATGATGAGATTTTTGGTGACGGTGACGACTGAAACCTGTTGCAAAGTGAAAGGCGGTGAATCAAGTGGCAAAGAAAAACGGCGGTTTATTCGGCGGGTTGTTTGACTTTAACGGCGACGGGAAAACCGATCTCGGTGAAGAATTTATTGCCTATAAGATATTTGAGGAATGTATGAAGGGCAGCGACGATACCGATGACGATATTTCCTTGGACGATGACCTTGATCTCGACCTAATCCCTTCAAAAGACTACTCTTGGCGTTCTTATTGTGAAGATGGGTCAGAGTTTTGCATCTTCCCTGAAGATTACGAAACCGAAGAAGAATACGAAGAAGCCCTCAACGAAGCTAAGTACGCTTGGAGGAACACCTGCGAGGACGGTTCGGATGCCGGTATCTTCCCTGACGATTATGAAACTGAGGATGAATATACCGAAGCACTTGATGAAGCCAAACACGCTTGGCGAGATACCTGTGAGGACGGATCAGACTTGGGGATTGATCCTGAAGATTATGAAACCGAAGAAGAATATTCGGAAGCACTCGATGAGGCAAAAAACAGATGGCGAGACACTTGTGATGATGGAGCCGATTCCGGTGTAGACCCCGATGACTATGAAACCGAGGAAGAATACGAGCAGGCTCTTGAAGAAGCAAAAGCAGCCGGTGGCGGAATAACTCTGTCGTTATCTGTTGAATGCCCGGCACTTGACAAGCTGGAAGCGATAAAGGAGTCCGATTTCCCCAACAAACGCAGGTATAACGCCGCCTATACCCTCGCAAACGAGTTCATCTGTTACAGCAGCGATGAATATGAGCAGCGGGAAAAAGACTGCTGCAAGTTCATTGTTGAAAAAGCAGATACAGTGCCGGCAGCCAATTACTTGTCGCACGAAGCCGGATTTCTATATTCTCAGGCGATAAAGGACAACTTCAAGCTGCCGATTTCCCTGCCCGACGAGGATGAAACAAGGGAATTTGAGTTTTATCAGGCAATTTGTAAAATTGCCAAAAAGGATGTTCCGCTTTCCTTTGAGGTATGGTCGTGGGCTTTGGAGCAGTTTCTCCCGTATGCGAAGTATGACGGTTGTGCTCAAGCGGATCTGACAAGCGGTGTGATAAGTGAACTGTATAGTTTCCCCGATAACTATATGGTCGATCTTGTTCGCTATATGGACAAACACCCTGATTTCCGTCAAAAGATTGCGGATGGTGGGAATGAAGCTACCCACGATTACGCAAATCTTATCGTTACTGCAATTAGGGAAAATCTCCACACAACCGCTGCCGCCATCTTTGGCACTTGTCTGAAGTTGGCTCAGGGACAGTGGAAAGCCATCAACAGCCTTACAGAAAGCACAATCTCGTGGTGCAAGAACTATGAGGAAGTTGAAAGCATCGAGTTCTTCCGTGACAACCTGTTTCCTCTTGTAAAGGCGATTGAAATCGGGATGGTTCAGGATGAAATTGAGGGTTGGGAAAACGAAATTGCCGAGTATATTGACCAGACCGAACAGCAGAGCGATAAGTACGCCTATTCCCGCAGATATGCTTGGAGAAAGACCGTTCCAAGTGGAGAAAAGTATAATTTAGACCCGCTATATTATGAATCCGAGCAGGAGTACCTTGAAGCGCTTCAGGAAAGAAAGTACGGCTGGAGAGAGTGGTATACGGGACGGGACACCCTCGGTTTGAATGTGGGGGACTTTGAAACACAAGAGGATTTCCGAGAAGCATTTAATACTCGAATGACTGAAAAGCGGCAGAAAGAACGGGAGAAGCGAGAAGCAGAACGGCTGCAACGGCAGAAAAACCCTGCTGGAAGAAAAGAGAATATAGAAGATAAGACGATCTATACGATTTGCGGAGTAGTTTTTGCCCACGCTATGCACCCCTACAACTACAAAACCGATGACCCGACTATCAAATTAGGAGATCAGGTGCTTGTTCCGGTCGGAGATTCGGAAGCCGTAGGAACGGTTGTTTCTGTCGGTCAATTTTTGCGTATTGCAGCTCCTTTTCCGATAGATAAAATGAAGTCAATTATCCGGAAAGTCACAGACAGTTCGGATAACGCAGAAGGACGGTGCTAATATGGACAATCAGAACCCTAAAATTGATGTGAGCCAGATTCCCGAATGGCAAATGAACCAGCTTTGTCGAACACTTCTTGACGCCTGCAAGAGATATTATTCCGACCCTGAAAATGTGCGGAAATATGAGGAATGGAAAGCATCCGGACTGACAATCCAAGAATGGAGCGAAAAGCAAAAACAGCATCGAGGTGAAGCGCAGTGTTAGAGCATCTACACTTTAGCTATGGAGGATTTGCTGCCGGCTGTACCGACATAGACATCACCGTCAAGAACGGCACGGTGCTTGCAAAGGTTGTATCCATAGTCAATCCGGATGAAATTGCGCCAATTCATCTGAGCAAAAAAGCATCTCAAAAGTGGCTTGCAACGCTTGATGAACTGAAAGTTACCAAATGGCGGGCATATTATGCCCCAATCGGCGCAATGGTTCTTGATGGCATACAATGGAGCTTGGATGTCAAGTATGAAGGAAAGCGCTGCCGCCATATTCAAGGTGACAACGCCTTTCCAAGCGATTGGTACTATTTTCTTGATTTGATGGAGCGCTTCTACTCTTTTTCGGAAGCAGGACAGATTGATAAGGCAGAACTTTATATTGAGATACATCACGACATTCCGGATGACGGCATTGGTTTGCCGTTCGCCCAAAGAGACAGGCTAACTGTTGATCGCAGAAAGAGAGTAATCGAGCATAAGCGAGAGGACGGAAATACCACTATTACAAATTCCGTCGTTGGTGACGAAGCAGATGATATTTTGTGGCGTATCGAGACTTTGATGCCGAAAATGAATGCTTCCGTTTATCTTGAAAGTAAGTCTGCTCCGATTTTGAATTTGACCGTGACTTATCATACCGGAGAAACCGTTAAAGTGCGCACCTCTTATGACCGCTTGGGATTGCCGTATGAATGGGACGAGTTCGCATCAAGCATTTTGAGATGCTTTAGCCGGTACGGATACTGCGGCTTGCTTCTTTCAAAGAGCATATATATGTCAAGAAGAAAAGAAGGAGAGTATATCTATTTGAGCGTTTCGTTTCAGAATAGTGGAAGCGGAAAGCTGTATTACTATCTGACGGACGACGACAATATCGCTGTTGACGATCAAGTGGTTGTTCCGGTTGGTAATGAAGGAAAACAGCGCATTTGTAATGTGGAAATGGTCGAATATTATGCCGCCAATGAAGTGCCGATGCCGGTCGATAAAGTGAAACATATTATCGGCAAATTCAACCCCTACGAGGCAATAGATTGTCCTGCCTGCAATAAAGCCATATCGAATGACGATTGCTATGAAATCGCACTGTGTTCCGAGGGGATTGGCTGCAAGGATGGTGTTGATGGTGTTGCTTCACGGGAACAGATAGAAAACCATAAAAAGGAATGCCTGAATTGCAAATATCACGCAGATTAAAGGAGGGACGGTGTTGTTCGCACACAAATACATATACTGCGCCGTCACTTTCGATGGGCAGAAAAGCTATTGGTACCGCACGAATGACCGTGGTTATCGTGTCGGTGATAAGGTGATTGTACCGGTTTCTAATAAATGCAAGTGGGATCAGGGCGTAATTACAAGGGTTGAAAAGTATTCGGCGGACAAAGTTCCGTTCCCACTTGATAAAACAAAAGGCGTTGTGTCAAAATGCGGCTTTTGGGGAGAAGCAAAGATCAAAAATCACAACGATACTCTCTCCAAATGCAAGGCTGGAGCCTTGGATATTTCCGTGTTTGCCGTAAAAACAAAGAAAGGCTATGTGGAAGTTATAACAACTGCCGAAGAACGGGAGCATTTTAAGAAAAACAAGACTTACAGCCGTTTCTTTCTTATTGAGGCTTTCCCACCAGCCGTGCCTGAACAAGTTGCAAGCAGACCGCCGGAGTGGAAGGAAAGAATGAAGGACTTGAGAACCCCGAAAAATGAGAGAGATTTAGGCTGGATAGATGAAATTGAGATGATTGAGGATATGTTCCCCGATCAATGGGGAAACGAGTAGTGTTGGGAGTTGAGAAGATTGACCTATTATGAGCTGAAAAATCGGTTCTATTTTGAATTTGTTGATTCGTGCGGTGTTCTTTGTGCAACGCCGGTTGAATTATATAACGCAGTGAACTCAATAGCCGCAGAAAAACCGGATAAGGAAATCGACTGGTTCGAATTAAAAGAGCATCTTGCAAAAGCACATATTGACCACTGTATGTTTGATGTAATCTCCTGCTTGCCCACGGCAGCGGAGCGCAGAGAAGCAGAAAGAATATTGCAACAAGCGCAATGATAAAACAGATTGGAGAGAAAGAGAATGAGCGATATTAAGAAGGAACTTGAAGCCGCTATGGAAAAAGGCGACTGCAAAGTAGAGATCACCATTAAGAGAACGACCAATAAAGAAGTCAAGATAGATATTAGCACTGGGGAAGATATTACGGGTTTCGATGTAGATGATACTGAGGGTTGGAGCCTTAACCAGCTTCAGGCAAAATATGATGAGCTTGAAGCTGCGCTGGAGGATTTAGAAGATAATATGCCTTCTGACGAGGATGAGGAAGCCTTTGATGCTTGGGATGAAAAGTGTGAGGAACTTCGTGACCTTATGGACGAGCTTGAAGATAAAATGGACGAAATGGCAGAGTCTGACGAGGATTGACCTTCAGAGAAACGGTGAACCGAAATGATTTTTCGATATTCAGAGAAAAAAGCAGATATAGATCAGCAAGCCCTTTCGCATTTGATGGAGTCTTGTGCAGTCCAATTCAACGGTTTTGTGGCGGAAGAGTTTTTCAGAAACGATAATCTTGTTGTGGCGTTTTTCGTGCCATCGGAAGGCGTGAAGGTATACGAGGAGCTTTGCTCAAAGTATTGCCCTTCACACTTAGAGGAGAATTATCAGGCTGCCGGTTATATGGAATCATTCGTGGCACTGGCTTTGCCCGGAAAGCCCAAAAACGCCATTATGGTGCGGGTTGATCAGACCAATGTTCATCCGACGGAATGGCGTCATTTGATCCTGCACGAAATGGCACATATTTACTGCGCACAAAATGAATTCGATGGCAAAAACTTCTATCAAGAACACTGCGCTGATGATAAAGGTGATGTTTGCAGAAATGGCATAATCAATGCCGGATATGCTGTGTGGAGAGAATTCATTGCCGATTATATGGCGGTAGTAATCGACATCGCTTACATACGCCTTACAATTCCGCAGTTAAAAACAGAAGTGAGGAATTTGTCCGAGTCCATATACTGGGGCAACCTAAATGCAAAAACTGCTGCATCCATTCTGCTGGCATACATTCTCACATCAAAAGCGGTTTGCAGAAGTGAAAACTTTGATGAAGCTTTTGGTTTCCTTCAAAAGCACAAGTTCATTACCGATGATAATCGTAGCCCCTTCTTTTATGCAATGATTGAGCTGTGCTACCAGCGGACTCATTCTGCGGACTTTTATCAGATTGACTTGGATTTCATTATGAAGCTCGGCAGAGCGTATTTGAGTGTCATTTCAGGAACAAAGTTCCGGCTTTAAGAAAAGGAATGTGCTTATGGTTATCGTTTGTATTCTTGTTCTCCCGCTGGTGGTCTTGTATTACCTGCTGAAAATGAACAAATGAGGGCAATGACTTCCTAATATCGGGAAAAGAGAGGTAGAGTTATGTTTGAAAAAGATCAATTTGTCGAATATGTCGGAGCTGCATCGGGGAGCAGTTACGCTTCGGGATTGAGTAATATCGAACGCTTATACAGTGTTGACATAGACGGAGAATACGAAAAGGACTCCTGCAAGGAGCTTTTGTCACGGCTTGATGAATTAAAGCGAGAAACGGGTATTACGCAGGCAGAACTGAGCAACCGGCAGAATCGCTATTCTAATCTGAAAAAGTATGTCGAGTTTCGCAATGGTGGCAAGGTCAGAATTGTTGATCAGTACCGTCAGTGCTTTAAGGATGTTCCAATCGGCACAAAGATGTCAAGGCAGGAAATTATTGACCGCATTCACTCTGCTTTCGGCACGAACGAAAGCAGCATCATTCCCAGCGATTACTGCTACAATATGACAAACAAAGGAAAACCGGACGGCTCACCGAACTTTTTCCTTAATGTCGGGACAGGCTTATACGAGTATGTCGGGGAAAGCTATGTGGGCATCGGCATTGCAGAAGTCATAGAAGCATATAAAGCGGATTTTGCCCGCATAGACGAAGATGAACGCTATAAATGGCAGGCAATAAAATGGTATAAGGATCATTGGAATATTGATGCTCAGGATTTTGCGGCTATGTTTACTTCGGCATTTAGTAAGGCGT
>Ga0129314_1000852_pt1 | contig 26684 bp, 23 predicted proteins | sample O1111metagenome_FD_94431 | JGI IMG/M metagenome (GOLD analysis project Ga0129314, IMG submission 94431) | Orangutan individual fecal microbial communities from fecal samples from Wisconsin, USA - O1111 metagenome | ecosystem: Host-associated > Mammals > Digestive system > Large intestine > Fecal... | reverse complement strand
TATATGCACAGTACCTCTTCGGAATTTTCGCAGGCGTACCTTGCACTCTCGGAACTCCGTCTGTATTTACAAAATACGGCGCGCATATTGACCTCAGCGATTATCTTGTTGTCGGCGTTTCTCAGTCGGGCAAGGCGGAGGACGTTCTCGCTGTACTTGAATCCGCAAAGAAAGACGGCGCTATAACGGTTGCTCTCACAAATAACGAGGAATCTCCCATGGCAAAATGCGCCGAATACCACCTCTTCTGCGGATGCGGATTTGAGGCAAGTATCGCCGCTACAAAAACGTTCACCGCTCAGATGATGATTCTCGGCGTAATGGCTGCCGTATGGGGTGAAAACGATGCTCTCCTTGAAGAGATGAGAGGCGTAGGCGCAAAAGCCGGCGAGCTCATCGACACAAAGTTCGGCGAAATCGAGATACTCGCAAAGAAGTATCAGAACATTCCCGGAGCTGTCATTCTCGGACGCGGCATTTCCTACTCAATCGCGCTTGAGGGTGCTCTCAAAATGCTCGAGACAAACAAGCTGAAGATGAAGGGATATCCCACCTCCGACTTCCATCACGGACCTATCGCTCAGGTAAAGCCAGGGGATCTCGTGTTTGTTATCTCTCCGAAGGGAAAGACCGAAGATGACTCGAATGACATCATAGGCAAGCTCCAGAACGTAGGCGCTGACATCGTAGTTATCACGGACGACGCCGCACAGGCTCCCGCCGCTACGACAGCAGTAGTTCTTCCTTCCACCGGAAGCGAGTTCACATTCACGCATATGGCGGTTATTTTCTTCCAGCTTCTCGCCTGCTACATGACAATAGTCCGCGGAATCGACCCCGACAAAGCAGGAGTTATCAATAAAATTACGATTACTAAGTAAGATATTACCATAGCAAAAGCATCCGTTACCGCGAGAATATCGCAGGATTCGGATGCTTTTTCTTTTATTCGGTTTTGTTTTCGTCCTCGTCGGACTTCACTTTCTTCCGCTTTTGCCTGACACATTCCGTGAGAAGGTATTCTATCTGCCCGTTCAGTGAGCGAAAATCGTCTTCAGCCCACCTTGACAGCTCGTCGTACAGAGTTTTTGACAGCCTGAGCGGTAGCTGCTTTTTTTCCTTGTCAGCCATTTTAATATATGCTTCCCGAGTTTATCACAGGCTGAGCGTTCTGGTTGCCGCAGAGCACTACAAGCAGATTTGATACCATTTGTGCTTTTCTCTCGTCGTCAAGCTCACAGATATTGTCGGAATTTATCTTGTCGAGAGCCATCTGCACCATTCCGACCGCACCGTCGACTATCATCTTTCTTGCGTCGATTATCGCGGAAGCCTGCTGTCTCTGGAGCATTATCGCAGCGATTTCGGGAGCATATGCAAGGTAGGTTATGCGCGCTTCGATTATTTCAAGACCCGCGAATCCAACCTTTTCTTCAATCTTCTCGCGGATTCGGCTTGCAACAATCTCGCTTGAACCGCGCAGGCTTCCTTCATCCGCTATGCCGTCGCCGGTAGTGTCAACATTGGGCGCAACGTCGTAGGGGTAAATTCTCACGATCTCACGGAGCGCGGCGTCACACTGGAGCGAAAGATATTCCTTGAAGTTGTCGACGTTGAACACAGCCTTCGCGGTATCGCTGACTCTCCACATGACCGCTATGCCGATCTCTATAGGATTGCCGAGACAGTCGTTTATCTTCTGGCGGTTGTTGTTGAGCGTCATTACCTTGAGGGAGATTTTCTTGCTGATAGTTTGCGCCTGAGCAGCAGCTTGAGCAGAATCCGCGCTGACGTCTCCGCTTTGGTTCAGCTTGGTTTTAGCGGCAGGGTTGACAGCTGCGCAGAACGGATTGACATAGAAAAAGCCTTCGTCTTTGAGCGTTCCTATGTATTTGCCAAATAACGTGAGTACGAGTGCTTCGTTGGGACCGATTACCTTAAGTCCGAGCCACCATATCCATCCCAAACAAACGTAAATCATTGTCAGGACAAACAGAGCGACGTAAAGTCCGGAAACCTCTCCGTAGCCATTCTCCATTTTCATGCCGCATATGCCTAGCGCAAAAATGTCCGCAGCGTACAGCAGTATCGACAGTATCAGCACTGCCCATCCGCTTTTTGCCTTAATGATTTTCTCCTGAGCACTGTTCTTCAGTTCCATATTATGTCCGCCTCCTATAAAGTGATATCAAAATGATATCCTGGCAATATTATATCACGTCCTGCTGTATTTGTCAATATAGGCTTAGGTAAAATTTGTGCTAAAGATAAGGTACCTTAGCAGTTGACAAGGGAAAGATATTATGGTATAATCCTAAAAAAGTAAGGTACCTGAGAAAGGACAGCGTATGACAAAGGACGAAGAAATAATGGGTATGCTGCGTAAGCTCAACGCAATGTCACGCAGAAGCAGACCGCCGCATGATGTACCCCCGCCTCCACCACCACCGGGAGGAGAAATGATGCCCCCTCCGCCACCGAGAGAACACGGCAGGGTAAGGCTTATGAATATGCTAAAAGAAAACGGGGAGCTGAGCCAGAGGGAAATCGCGGAAAAGCTCGACATAAGACCGCAGTCACTTTCCGAGCTGCTTGTGAAAATGGAAAGCGATGGGTTTATCTCGCGCAGGCAAGACAAGGACGACAAGCGTGTTATTGTGGTTGCTCTCACTGAAAAAGGAGAAGAGCAGCTTGTTGTGCTCCGACAGGCGAACCGAGAACATGCGGAAAAGCTGTTTTCACCGCTCACCGATGAAGAAAAAGACGCGCTGATAGTTATTTTGAAAAAGCTAACACAGAAGGAGGACAAATAATGGGACCTGGACCTGGCGGATTCAGAAACAGCCGCGAAAAAATGATAGAAAAGCTCAAAGAGCCGAAGCCTGAAAAATTCTCAGAGATTCCGGGGTATCTCAGGCGGGTCACAACAAAATTCCTGCACAGACTTTTCTACATATTCATGCTCGTGTGGGAAACAAAACCGTGGATACTCTTTTTCATGGTGTTCATGGCGGTATGGAACGGCGTAACTCCCGTGATATCGTCCATAATCGGAAAAGAACTGCTGAACTCACTCGCTTCGGCATATACTTCTGTTACACAGGGACTTGAAAACAAATTCGATACCGTAATAATCCTTCTAGTCATAAGATTCGGATTCAACTTTATCACGGGAATGGTCAGCCGACTCTCGAATATCTTAAACAATATCGCGAACGAGCTTGTGGTGAACCATATTAACCTCAAAATAATGTACAAGGCAAGGGAAGTCGACCTTGCCAGCTTTGATTTGCCGGAGTTTTACGAAAGGTTTGAGAACGCCAAGCGTGAAGCCGGAAGCCGACCGATACAGATACTGAACAACAACTTTACCATAATCAGCACCGTCATCAGTATGCTTTCGTTCATCATCATTCTCGGAGCAATCAGTCCGTTCGCACCTCTCGTTATTGCCGGAGTGAGCATTCCGGCAGCTGTCATCAACTTCACCTACCGAAAAAAGAACTTCTGGTACGTCAGAAGACACTCGAAAGACCGCAGACAGATGTCGTATTATTCCGAAATCATGACGAATAAGGACATGGTCAAGGAAGTGCGCCTGTTCAACCTCTCAAATTTGTTCATCGGAAGGTATCAGGAGACATTCTTAAAATACTTCGGCGGACTGAAAAAGCTGTTTGTCGGCGAGGGTATATGGAACATCTGCCTGACGCTCGTGACGACTGTGGTGAACTGCGGATTGTTCATCTATATAGCAAAAGGCGTCGCATACGGCAGATATGAGGTCGGTGACTACTCGCTGTATACGGGAGCGCTAAGCTCTATCGCCGGCGGAATAGGTACTATTATCTCAACAACCGCGTCAATTTACGAGGGAACGCTGTTCATCGACAACCTTATCTCATTCATGAACGAAAAGAGCAGGATAGTTCCGCTTCTCGAAGAACCCCGCAAGGTGGAGCATCACACAGGACATACCATCGTGTTCGACGACGTTTCCTTCACCTATCCCGGAACGGAGCGCAAGGTAATAAATCATGTCAGCTTCACTCTCGAGCCGGGAGATACCTGCGTGCTTGTCGGACTTAACGGAGCCGGAAAAACTACGCTCATTAAGCTGCTGACGAGACTGTACGACCCGACCGAGGGAAGAATACTGCTTGACGGACACGACATCCGCGAATACGACACGAAGGATCTCTACTCCATGTTCGGCATAATATTCCAAGACTTCGGCAAGTATGCGGTTAGCGTCAAGGAAAACGTATGGTTCGGCGAAATTGACCGTGAAATGAATGATGACGACATCGAAAGCGCGGCAAAACAGTCGTCAGCAGACGGATTCATCGAAAACCTGCCCGAAAAATACGATACTCCGCTTATGAGATTCTTTGAAGAAAACGGAATAGAGCTGTCTATCGGTCAGTGGCAGAAGCTCTCCATCGCACGCGCATTCTACAGCGACTCCGACGTGATAATCCTTGATGAACCTACCGCCAGCCTTGACGCAATAGCAGAGCAGGAGATATACAACCAGTTTGACAGACTGCGCAAGGATAAGACAACAATATTCGTCTCTCACAGGCTTTCCTCGGCGACTGTGGCGAACAAAATCATCGTCCTTGAAAACGGTGCTGTCGTTGAGATAGGCGACCACGCTGAGCTTATGAAGAAGCACGGACTGTACTACGAGCTGTTCACCACACAGGCGAAGAGATATATTACCCCCATCGACGGTATGTCGGCGGAAGATTTTATAATCGGCAACGAATCTCAAAACTTTCCCCCTATGCCGGAGAGAGGAGAAAGATCTCCCTTTGACGGAAAAAGACCTCCGAACGATGGCAAAAGACCTTCCGTCCCAATAAAATAAAAAGAATCGGCAGACACGGTTTTAACTTTCCGAGCCTGCCGATATTTTTATTTTCTGATCAGCCTGATTCTCTCAATGTTTACAAAATGGTATCTGTCCTTTTCATCGGTGAACGAGAACGTCATTTTTTTGTAGTTCTGCTCGCTGAGTCCGTCAAGTGAAGCCGAATACCTTGCCGAGCCTTCTGCTACATCACTTATCCTCTCAAACGGTATCACAGTCTCACCGTTCTCTCCGGTCAATATCAGCTCAGCCTTAGCTTTGTCCGCGTTGTAGAAATCAGCTTCGATAGCCTTGTATCTAAACAAATCGAGCTTGTTGTAGGGGTACGACTTGACATAACAGCCGTAATTGCCGACATTGCATGCTATGTCATCTGAGCATACTCTCACGCTTGCGGTGGTGTCCCTTGTGAACGCGGTGTCGTGGCATACCTCCGAGCCTTCTGTGGGATTCCAAATCGGGTGGTAGAACACGTCAAGCACATCGTCATGAAGCTTCGGCGCCCAGCAAAGCTCACAGGATGAGTCGTACCAGAGGTGCAAGTCGAACGATATCCTCTTGTTCTTCTCCGTAGCGAACGGCATAACAGGGAAGTCTCCCGCGAATATGTTGCACTTCACGTCAAACGACTGGAAAGCGTAGCATACGTTTTTGACTTCATCCATACCGTCGCACCATACTTCAAGCGTATCCGGCGAAACTATTCTGCATTCCGCGGGAAGATAAATGTCGTCCTCTCCTGCGGCATACAGGCAGTGCGCGCGTCTCTTGGGATTCTTGTCGCCTATGTAAAGCCCATCTCCTACTCCATCAAAGCGTAGAATCATCCTGCCGTTTTCAGTGTAGTATTCTGCGAGATGTGCGGGAGAGGTCTGTCCCTGTCTTCCGTAGACATTTCTCAGCGCAAGAGTTGCAAGGCGGCTTCCGACAGCGTATTTGTTGGTCGGGTGAATCGGGTGATTGCCGTGGTGGAACGCCCAGATAGGCTCAAGGTCTCCTATAGGCATACAAGCGAACTTTGTCGGTGCTTCTATAGCTGTCGTGACGAACGCGTCGTTGAGATAACCGAGATTGCAGTCGCCGTCTCCGTAGACCCACGGATATATCAGCGAGGATATCATCATAAAGTCGTCTCCCGACGCGAACAGCTCCGAATACATGCGGTGGTACAGTCTGAGACAATCGGCGTAGAATCTTCTGTCGTACTCGCCCCAGCATTCGTTCTCGCCCTGGTACCATATAACTCCGCGGAACTTCATGCCGAGCAGTGGAGCGATTTTGTAGTTGTACTGCGAACAGGTCTGCTGAAAGTTGAGGTCTCCCGCAGTGTTCCACTTTTCATGCACGGGATATATGCCGTATCTCTTGAATTTTTCGCAGACAATTGCGTCCTTGTCTATGTATTCGCGTGAGAGCCACGTTGTAATTCCCGTTCCGCCCCATGATGCATTCAGAAAGGCTACGGGAACGTCTTTATTCTTGTTCAGCTCGTCGTAAAGCTCGTTCGCGAATTTCAGACCTATAGCCGAGACGTTCATCAGCGCGTCACTGTCGTATGAGCCGACCCAGAATCCGCGGGTACTGCTGTCGGGTTCCTCGGGAAAAGCAAACGCTCCGCCTTCCACAGGATACTCAACGTGGTAAACGCGTATCTTTTTATCCTTGACTTCTTTGAATAAGTCCTCATGACCGAGAATCTGCGAGTTTTGAAGCTCCATGTTCGACTGACCGGAAGCCAGCCACACCTCGCCGAAGAGTACGTTTGAAATGCTCTTCTTTTCCGCTCCGCATTCGAGTACGACAGAGTATTCATCAAAAGACGGTGCGGGAGTTTTGACTGTTAGAGAAAACGCGCCGTAAGCATTCGAGACGTCAACCGAAGAAAACAGCACGGTGTTGTTTTTGTCGACGATTTTCAGAAGCACATTCGCGTCAGGCTCGCATTTTCCGTTCAGCGTCAAAACGGACGACGACTGAAATATTGCGTTGTCAGAGAAAAAGTACGGTACAGTAATCATACCAAAACCTCCGATATTAAAATTTAATGCTATTATACACAAAATCCGCGCCGCTTGCAATACTGAAATAAGGAAAATTGTCGGAAATCGGCATAACTGTTTTCACGGCGAACGGTATCGACTCAAATTCCTGAGCGTAGGTGTTTATTTTAGGAAAACGCGCGTCTATACCGTAACCAAACAGCTTGCAGACGGCTTCCTTCCGCGTCCAGATGTAATAAAAGTCCTCGCCGTCGAGAAAAGCCTTGTATTCGTCGGGATGAAAGTACCTTTTCGCGGTTTTCTCCTGCGCAACCGACGGATTTTTATACTGTATATCAAGCCCGACCTCGTTATCGGAGAAAACCACTCCCCATGTGTCCCCGCTGTGGCTTATCGAAAAGTGAATATACGGGTGCGACGCAAAATACGGCTTCCTGCCATATTCATGCACAAGCTCAAGTTTGTCCTCGGAAATGCCGTAATGCTTTTCTATAGCCTTCAAGAGCAGAGAGCGCGATGTACAGCCCGTGGAGCTTGTGTAATACAGTACGATGTTGTCCATGATTACTCCGAATTATTTTGTGATATTTATTAATACCATGATATCACAACAAGAGAAAAAAATCAAATAAAATTTATTATTAAAAAATATGCACTTTACTTTACGAAAAAAATGCGTTATAATAAAAGAAAAACTTTTTCGGAGGAATTATGTTGAAGGACGAAAGAAGAGACGCCGCGAAGGATTACCTTTTTGAGGCTATACTCTCACTTGAAACTATAGAAGACTGCTACAACTTTTTTGAGGATTTATGTACGATAAAAGAGCTTGAAGAGATGGCTAAGCGTATGTGCGGTGCGAAAATGCTCGATACCTGCAAAGTATATACCGAGATTTCCGACAATACCGGACTCAGCACCGCTACAATAAGCCGCATAAACCGCTGTCTAAAATACGGCAACGGAGGCTACCGCGAGATTATCAGACGTCTCGACAGGCGCGGAGTGAGACTGCCCGAAGACGACTCTAAGTTTAATTTCTGAGAGGCGCGGATATGGCAGAAGAATTTTCACTGAGCGGATATTCCATTCTCGCGCCGGTTTACGATAAGCTGAACGACACAGTCGACTATTCTCTCTGGGCGGACTATATCGAGGAATGCTTTAAAAAGTTCTCGCCGGAAAAAGAGATAAAGTCCGTCCTTGAGCTTGGCTGCGGTACGGGAAGCATGACGCTTGAGCTTGCACGCCGCGGATACGATATGACAGCGCTCGATATTTCCGAGGAAATGCTGTCTGTAGCTGAAAACCGTGTGAGAGAAGCCGGACTGAAGGATGTTTTGTTCGTTGAGAGCGATATGTGCGGCTTTGAGCTTTACGGAACGGTTGACGCGGTGATATGCTGCCTTGACGGAATAAATCACCTGCTTTCCCGTGAGGAGCTGCTTGAATGCTTTGCTCTTGTCAATAATTATCTTGAAGACGGGGGAGTGTTCGTGTTTGACGTTAATACTCCGCACAAATTCAAAACCGACTACGCAGACCGCGACTATGTTTTAGAGGACGACGGCGTTATGTGCTGCTGGAGAAACAGACTGAACAAGAAGCAGGACAAGGTTGACTTCTGCCTTACTGTGTTCCGCGAGAAAAACGGAGTTTGGCACAGAGAGGACGGAATTGAGAGTGAGAGGTCATACGGCGAGAAAGCACTGAAAAACGCTCTCGGAAAATGCGGCATGGAAATTGTCGATATAAGCGGCGGTTATGACTTCTCAAAGCCGGACGAACACTGCAAAAGGTGGTACATCACCGCTAAAAAAGTCAGAAACATCAGGTAAATCGTGGATAAATACAAAATACTAGGCGAAGTTTTCGGACACAGCGAATTCAGAAACGGACAAGCTGAGATAATCGACGCGCTGTCGGAGGGAAGAGACGTGCTTGCTGTCATGCCGACCGGCGGGGGAAAATCGGTGTGCTATCAGATACCCGCGCTCATGTGTGACGGCATTACATTAGTAGTCTCTCCCCTTATTTCGCTCATGAAGGACCAGGTCATGTCTCTCGTTCAGTCGGGAGTTAGAGCGGCATATATCAACTCTTCGCTGTCATACGGGCAGTATCTGAAGGTCCTTGCGAATATGCGTGCGGGAGTTTATAAGATAATTTATCTCGCTCCCGAACGGCTTTTGTCGGATGACTTTTTGTCCGCCTGCTCCGACCTTGATATTAGTCTTGTGGCAGTCGATGAAGCGCATTGCGTGTCGGGATGGGGACAGGATTTTCGTCCGGCTTACCTCGGGATAAAGAATTTCATCTCGTTTTTCGCGAAAAGACCGACAGTCGGAGCATTCACCGCCACAGCTACGGACAGAGTAAGGGAAGACATTAAGAATCTCCTCGCGCTCGAATACCCGTTTGAGGTAACGACAGGCTTTGACAGACCGAATCTCCGTTTTGAAGTTATCCGAACGACTAAAAATTCCAAAAACTCGGAGCTTCTCAAGCTGATTCGCGAACGATACTCCGACAAAACCGGAATAGTCTACTGTGGAACGAGGAACGGAGTGGAAGACGTCGCGGCACTGCTGAACTCACACGGCTATCCGGCTCTCGCATATCACGCGGGAATGGACGACGGAGCACGGCATAAGTCTCAGGACGATTTTATTTACGATAAGTGTAAAATAATGGTGGCGACTAACGCGTTCGGCATGGGTATTGACAAATCAAACGTGTCGTTCGTGATACACTACAATATGCCGAAGGATGTCGAAAGCTACTATCAGGAAGCCGGAAGAGCGGGACGTGACGGTGAGAAAGCCGAATGCGTATTGCTCTGGAGCGACTCCGATATCGTGCTGAACAAGTTCCTTATCGACAAAAGCGAACCTCAGCAGGACATAACGGAGGAAGAGCGCGAGAATCTCAGGCTGCTTGAACTGTACCGGCTTGACAAAATGGCGGACTACTGCAAAACGATGGGATGCCTGCGCGCGTATCTCCTGCGTTATTTCGGCGAAGAGGTTCATCAGGAAAACTGCTCGAACTGCTCAAACTGCGACGGCGACTTTGAACTCAAAGACATAACCGAGGATTCGCAGAAGATACTGTCGTGCATCGCGAGAACAAACAATACCTACGGCAGTACCACAATCACGGAAATACTGCGCGGCTCCATGAATGAGCAGATAGAAAAGCACGGCTTGGATTCACTCTCGACATACGGCATAATGAGGGGAAACACTGCAAAATACATACGAAGCGTTATCGACTCTCTCAGAATGCAGGGATATATCTCTATCGACGAAAAATCAATATACAAAATACTGACGCTGACGCCGAAATCGAGGGATGTTCTTCTCGGAAAAGGACACGTCTACATGAAGGAGAACATGACACCCGAAAAAGCCGTAGTCAAAGAGAAGAAGAGAATTTCCGAGGAAAGCCGGCAGAACGGTGGACTTCTCGAACAGCTCCGTGCGGAAAGACTCAGACTTGCGAGAGAGCTTGCGCTTCCGGCTTACGTTATTTTCACGGACGCCGCGCTTTATGATATGTGCAGGGTAATGCCGAAGAATATGGAAGAATTTCTCACGGTATCAGGCGTCGGTAAGGTCAAAGCCGAGAAATACGGAGAGATTTTCTTAGGAATAATAAAGAAGTTTTCAGAGTAAAGGAGTAAGGTTATGAAGGTGCTTATTCTTTCGCGAAGCATGGGAGGAGGACATAATGCCGCTGCAAAGGCTGTTTATGAAGCTTTATCCGAACGTGGAGTTCACACTGATTTGCTTGACGCAGCAGTATTCACCGAAACACCGCTTGTCAAGGATGCGTCCTCATATATCTATGTAAAAGCTGTCCAGCGCGTTCCTAAGCTGTTCGGATGCGTATATCACATCGGAGACGCCATATCCACGCCTAAATTCAAGTCCGTCATATATTACGCCAATCACCGCGGAGCCGGAAAAATGTACAGGTATATAAAGGACAACGGATATGACGCTGTAGTCTCCCCTCATCTTTACCCGATAGAAACGCTGACATATCTCAAAAGAAGGCACGGACTGACTGTACCATGCTTCGGTATCGCAACGGACTATACCTGCATACCGTTCTGGGAGGACACAGAGATGGATTACTATTTCACTCCGGGTGAAGAGTTTACCGAGATATACGCCGCGAAAAATATGCCGAGGGAAAAAATGATCCCGACAGGAATACCGGTGTCCGGAAAATTCAACCGCAAAACAGAAAAAAGCGAAGCCAAGAAAGAACTGAGCCTCGCTGATGATAAAAAATATTTTCTTGTAATGTCGGGAAGCATGGGTGCGGGAGACGCGTTTGACGTTACAAGAGCAATTGCGGAGAGAACGGACTATATCCCACTCGTAGTCTGCGGCAGTAATAAGGAGCTGCGTGAGAAAATGGAGGAGCAATTCTCGAACACCGCCGTAATCACGGGATTTACCGACAAAATTGACAAGTACATGAGTGCGTCGGAAGCAATATTCACAAAAGCCGGCGGACTAACAAGCACGGAAGCGGCAGTGTTCGGCATACCGATAGCGCATATCAACTCCATCCCGGGATGTGAGACCGAAAACATTCGCTATTTCACTTCGCACGGAATGTCGATACACAATGACAACTCAGAAAAGCTCGTCATCGAAACCGTAGAGCTTGTGGAAAATACGGCTGAGAAGGAAAAAATGCTCGCGGCACAGAAGAAGTATATCAATCCGAAAGCCGCGGCGGATATTGCGGACTACGTCATTTCTCTGACTTCGCGGATGAAAGCGGGAGTTTGACGCGCGACACGATTCCGATGAGCTGACCCGAGATTATAACGGTGAGCAGGGAATAGACGATTCTTCTGAGCGGTATGTAGCTGAGCGACGCGAGAAGCACGACAAGGTCCGACACAAGATATATCGTCTCTATCTTCAAGCCCGTGATGTGCGACAATGACATTGAGAGAGCGTCGTCCCCGCCGGAAGCCGCACCTACACGAACGCCCAGTCCCACTCCGATACCGACGAATAAAGCTCCGACTATTGAAGCGAGAAGCGGATGGTCGGCAAAACCGGGATAAAACGGCGGGAACAGCTCGAAAATCTTATAGAAAACCGAAAATCCTGCGCTCGAGATGACGGAGTATATGATAAATTCCGTACCGAGCGTTTTCCATCCGAGCAGATAGCACGCGGCGTTCATTATAAAACCGCTTATGGCAGGAGAAATGCTCAGCCAGTGGTGCAGGAGAAGCGTAAGTCCGAGCACGCCTCCTTCGGTAACGGATGATATCGAGTGGATGTTATACAGCCCGAACGCGAGAATAGCAGAACCGAGGAGCGATACAATAATGCTCTTTGCTTTGAGATTTTTAGCGGCGGACAGTGTTTTCTTTATAAAAGACATGATGAAGACAGTTTAAACTCCTTTATGCAAAAAAATATCCGCATTACCGTTTCAGGCGGATCGTGCGGACAGAAAGTTTCTTATACAGCAATGCACAGGCGTTATTTTTTCGGCTGCTTTAATTCAAAGACCGATAAAATGCGCTTGTTGTTTAAGCCGAGAATGTATCCGAAAGTCGTAACTGCGAGTGCGGGGAAGATGTAGAGCAGATGTATAATAGGATTGTGGGGGGAGAAGTACGAAACAAGACCTGCGTACATTCCTTCCCAAAGCAGGCAAAGCGCTCTTCCGGCAACGTTAAGCGAAGCCGCCCATGCAGCAGTTTCCTTGAAAGGATTTGAAATAAGCACGATTAAAGCTAAAATAAAATTAGGTATGTTAGCGACAAGAGAAATCATAAGACCTTTGAGCGGCTTTCTTGCAGCGCGTCCGCCATCTATCTTGATTCTGTCCTGACCGCCCTTTTCCCAGATAACGTTGTAAACGAGAAAGAGGTAGAACAGTGAAGCAAAGACGCTTGCAAACAGCATGAGCCACGCCTTTTGACTTTGAGCGGAAGATGCGGCTGTGACAACCATGATTCCGAGGAAGGTCGCTCCGAATTGGTTCAATATGATCTTGCCGATAATTTTTGAGTTTTCACTCCAAAAATCTTTCATATGTTCTCCAGATTATTACTAAAATGCGCAAAAAAATAAGCGCGTGTGTTTACTATATATATTCTATTGTTTTTTCTCTCCAATTACAAGACTATAACGCGAAAGTTTACAAACTATCCATCAAAACATTAAAGTTTACTGCACTTTTGAGGGAAGACCGCGTTATAATTAAATTATACTGAAACCATGAACCGGGGTATAAAATGGACGAAAGAGAATTTAAAAGCGAATTTCCCGAGCTTATCAGGAGATTCGCGAATTATAAAGAAGTGGTGCAGGGATGCTCTGCCAAAACCGTTACGGAGTATCTCTTTGACCTCAGAACTTTTTCAAAATATCTTTTGGCGGAAAGAAATTCACTCCCGCTCGAAGGGGAAGAGTTTGAAAAAATCGACATAACGGGACTTGACACTGAGTTTTTCGCGTCTGTAACAAGCACAGAGGTGTATTCATTCCTGTCATATGTCAAAAACGAAAGGGAGAACAAAACCGACGCGAGAGCGAGAAAGCTGTCTGCGATAAAACAGTTCTACAAATACTGCACCGCGAGAATAATGGTATTTGAAAATGACCCAGTCGCGAATATCGAAGGACCAAAGCAGCCGAAAAAGCTCCCGAAGCACCTCAGTGTTGACGAATGTGTGGATCTGCTCGACAGCGTGACAAACGATAAGGAGTCAAAGACCCGTGAAAGAGATTACTGCATACTGACGCTCTTTCTAAACTGCGGACTTCGTCTTTCGGAGCTTTGCGGAATCAACTTAACAGATTTTGACAAGGATATGCATATGCTGAAGGTCACGGGAAAAGGCTCTAAGGAGAGAATAGTCTACCTGAACGACGCCTGCCGAGCTGCAATTGAAGCGTATATGCCGATACGGAACGCCGAAAAGCCAAAAATCAGCGTGGAGCGCGCGATGTTTCTCTCCCGCCTCGGCACAAGACTGTCCGTGAAGACGGTTCAGTGGATGGTGAAGAAATATCTCGGCGAAGCGGGACTTGAATACAAAAACTACTCCACGCATAAGCTGAGACACACCGCCGCGACGCTCATGTATCAGTCGGGAGACGTAGACATTCGCGTGCTGAAGGACATTCTCGGGCACGAGCAGCTCAATACCACACAGATATACACTCATGTTTCCGACGAGCACATGGAAGAAGCGATGAGCAAGAACCCGCTCTCAAGCATAAAACCGAAAAAAGAAGAATAAGACAAAAAAATTCGCGAGAAAAACTCAAAAATGTATTGACACGGAGAATATATTATTTTATACTTGAATTATTATTGAACGTGATTTACAAAATGATGGTTTTGTAACAAGTTTGTATCAACATAATTTAAGGGAGAGAATACATGAACAAATCTATTCTTCATTTGGCAAATCCCGCGAACGAATGGGAAAACGCGTCTCCGATAGGCAACGGCACATCCGGCATGATGGTGTTCGGCGGAGTAGCATCGGACAAGCTCACACTGAACGAAGAGTCCATATGGTCAGGCGGCGAGGTTGACACAAAGGTCGAAGGATATGCCGAAAAAATAAGGTACATACGACAGCTTTTCATTGACGACCGAGAGGAAGAAGCCGACGCTTGGACAACGGAAAACATGAGCGAGTGCTTCAACAGGATAAAATCCTACGAATACGCGGGAGTTATCAACGTAAGACTTCACGAAAACGGTGAATGCGAAAACTACCGCCGCGACCTTGACCTGACAAACGGCATTCTCAATATCTCGTACACAAAGGACGGCGGAAAATATGAAAGAGAATATTTCGCTTCATATCCGGCGTCGCTTATCTGCGCAAGATATTCTGCGGATAAAAAATTCTCGGCTTCGATAAGCTTCACACGTGAAAAAGTCGTGTCAGTTACATACCGCGCGGGAATTCTTGAAGCAAACTGCAAGACAATGTACGGCGACAACGGCTTCAAGGTCTGCGTCAGAATCAAAACGGACGGAAAACAGACGGCGGATCTCACCGGAATCACCATAGAAGAAGCCGGATATATCGAGCTTTACACCTGCATAGTCACGACATTCAAGCATTCCGATTTAGTCTCGGCAAAGGAAGAGCTTCTAAGCCATGCCGACAACAGCTACGATGAGGTGAAGAGAGAGCATATCACCGACTTTTCAGCCATTATGGGACGCTCGAGCCTTGAGCTTGACGAGGACGCGGAATTGTCAGAACTCACGGCTACGGAAAGACTTGAGAGACTGAAAAACGAGCCTGAAGCACACGACTATAGCTTGATGGCGCTTTACTGGCAGTTCGGCAAGTACCTGCTCGTAAGCTCCAGCAGAAACGGCACTCTTCCGGCTAACCTGCAAGGCGTATGGGCTGACGGCTTAACACCTCCGTGGTCATCAGACTACCACACGAACATCAACCTCCAAATGAACTACTGGCAGGCAGAGGAAGCAAACCTCGGCGAGTGTACTTCCGCATTGTTCGACTACATGAACAACTACCTGCTTCCCGGAGGCAAGAAAGTCGCGCGTGAAAATTACGAAAGCCGTGGTATGGTTGTGCATCACCTGTCCGATATCTACGGATTCGCGGCGGCGGCTGACGGACTGTGGGGACTTTGGCCTCTCGGAGGAGCATGGCTCGCGTACCACCTCTGGGAGCACTATCTCTACACAGAAGACAAGGACTTCCTCAGAAATACAGCCTACACATATATTCGTGAATGCGCGGAATTCTTCTTCGACAATATGTTTGAAGGCAAAGACGGATATATGCACACAGGACCGTCTACCTCTCCCGAAAACCGCTATTATAAGGACGTAGACGGCGAAAAGAAAGAGATTTTCCTCGCTATATCCCCCACAATGGATATAGAAATAGTCGGCGGACTTTTCGATTTCTACGCACAGGTTGAAGATATCCTCGGAATATGCCCGGAGAACGCCGCGAAAGCACGTGAACTCAGAGCAAAAATGCCTCCTCTCAGAGTGGGAAAGCGCGGTCAGCTCATGGAATGGCTCAAGGATTATGATGAAGTCGAACCCGGACACAGACATATCTCACACGGCTTCGGACTTTATCCGGCGGCTGAGATTAACCACTCCACACCAGAGCTGTTCAAGGCAATCGAGAGAACGATGGAGCTTCGTCTCGCGTCCGGCGGCGGTCATACCGGTTGGTCAAGAGCATGGCTTATAAACCTCTTTGCGCGTCTCGGAAAAGCTGACAAGGCATATGAGAACGTCAGAGCACTGTTCACACGCTCAACTCTCCCAAACCTGTTCGACACACATCCTCCGTTCCAGATTGACGGTAACTTCGGAGGCGGCGCAGGTATCGGTGAAATGCTTATGCAGAGCCATGAGGGATATATCGCCGTACTGCCTGCACTTCCGACAGATATCTCAGGAAAGTTTGAAAACTTCAAAGCCCGCGGAAATGTTACGGTATCGGCTGAATGGAAGAGGGGCGTTGTGAAATCCGTGACGCTTTACTCAGATACCGACAAAACCGTAAGAATAAAGCTCCTGACGGAGGAAATAAAAGAAGTAACTCTTGTCGGCGGACAGGCAAAGCAGCTTCTGTTCACAGAATAACGCTTGATTTTGCCGCTCGGCAGTATTATACTTAGTAAGCTTATCCTTAGAAAAACTATTTGGAGTATAAAGTGAAAAGAGCGGTAACAATACAGGATATATCATGCTTCGGAAAGTGTTCGATAACGGTTGCGCTTCCGATAATTTCCGCGATGGGAGTGGAGTGCGCCGTTATCCCGACAGCGGTTCTCTCAACTCATACGGGAGGATTCAAGGGATGGACGTTCCGCGACCTCAGCGATGATATTTCCAAAATTACGGAGCATTGGCACAGGGAAGGACTGGAGTTCGACGGAGTATACACAGGCTACCTCGGCTCACCCGAACAGGCTGAAATGATAGAGAATTTTGTCGACGAATTTGCACCGCCGCTTGTGTTCATAGACCCGGTAATGGCGGACAACGGAAAGCTGTACCCCGGATTTGACGAAAAAATCGTTGAAGCCATGCGAAAGCTGTGCGGAAAAGCCGACATTATCACACCGAACATCACCGAGGCATCGCTTCTTACCTGCACCGAATACCGTGAAGCCGGAACATACGACGAGGACTACATCAAAAAAACTCTCGTGAAGCTGACGGAGCTTGGTCCAAAAACCGCAGCAATAACGGGAGTTCGATATAAGTCCGCACCTGATAAGCAGGGAGTAGTCGGATATGACCGTGAAAGTGGAGAATTCAGCTCGTACTACGAAGAAAATCTTCCCGTAAGCTGCCACGGAACAGGGGATGTTTTCGCGTCCACCATGTTTGCGGCACTGCTCAGAGGAAAGCCACTGCTTGAAGCCGAAAAAATTGCGGTAGAGATGACCGTCGACTGCATAAAACACACCATCGGAGACAAGGAACACTGGTACAGTGTAAAATTCGAGGAATGCATCCCCGACCTTATAAAAATGCTTTAAAACAAAATAGGAGGAGTTACGCGCTTCTCCTATTAGTTTTTTTCACGATAATATGCACAAGTCCCAAAAGAACTGCCGCACCGATAGCAACTCCCGCACTGTCGAGAAGCATATCGCGTATCATGCAGGCTCTTCCGGGGACGAAGTATTGGTGTACCTCATCCGAAACTGCGTAAAGCGCGCCTATGACGACTGACGCGACGTACCCCTTCTTTTTGTCCGCTCCTAGAGAAAACGCCGTCAGGTATAGCAGTCCGCCAAGCACCGCGTATATGCTGAAATGTGCGGTTTTTCTTACAAAATGATCGTACTTTTCAACGATTTTCGTCTGTTCCTCCGGCGAGAGCGTGTCAAAGTCACCGTCGATTACCGAAACGATTTTTCTGATGAATCCGCCAGATGACTCCGCAGACTCACCTCCGTTTTCACATGAGAACGAAAAGATAACGCCCATCCACGAAAGAGTGAGCAGGACGAGAGCAAATGAAATAATTCTTTTTAGCATAGCATCTCCCTTTCTGTATTATTATTATTATACAGCTATTCGGCGGAGGATTCAACAGGAAGTTACGGGAATAAAGCCGCAAATGAGCAAGAATTGACCGATTCCGCAGGAGGATTGCCGAAAAAATTCCAATTGAATATACAATTTTAATAAATAGTGCTTGACAAACTCGATATTATACTGTAAAATCATTATAATTAATTCGCTCGTTTTTAAAATAACTACGGAGGAAAAGATTATGAAATTTTCAGCAGCAGGCGGTTGGTGGGGTTCGGACTGGTATAACAAAGTAGAGCTCGGCTACCGTTACGGTTTTGACGGCGTAGAACAGCTCGGTTGGCTCGGTCTTGACTTTGATAAGGCTAAGAAGACACTCGACGAAACAGGAGTTACCTCTACCGCTATCATCATCCAGTCCGCAAATCAGGAGTACAACAGCACTATCCAGTGGAGCCACGGCATGGTATGGGAAGACACAAGAAAGCCCTTCGTCGAAGCATTCCGTGAATCTGTAGCCGCAGCTAAGGCTATGAACGTACCGAACATCATCGCGACAACCGGCAACGAAAGATTTGACGTGTCCCGCGAAGAACAGTTCGAGATATGCGTAAAGACTCTTTCTGAAATGTCCCACGTCGCTGAGGAAGAGGGCATTATGATAGTTCTCGAGCCGCTAAACGTTCTTGTAAACCACAAAGGCTACTTCCTTGTAACAACCGAAGAAGCGGTAAGAATGCTCAAGGCTGTCGACAGCAAGAACTGCAAGCTCCTCTTCGATATCTATCATCAGCAGATTTCCGAGGGTAATGTTATCCGCAATATTACCGAGAACATCGACATGATAGGTCATTTCCACATCGCAGACAACCCGGGAAGAAATCAGCCCGGCACAGGCGAACTCAACTACAAGAACATCTTCAAGGCAATCCAGAACACAGGATATGACCGTTGGCTCGCTTTCGAGTGCGGCAGAACCGTTGAAGTTCCCGATCTTGTAAGAGACATGCACGTCCTCATCGACGAATTCAGATAATTTTAGTATAACAGGAATCATTTTAGCCGTACTTTCACACCGAGAGTTCGGCTAATAATGTTTTTGGGAGCCTTTGTTTATAAAAACGAGCTATTTTTGTAATTTTACATTAATAAAATTTGATAGAACAACACTTTTAATCTGCTAAACTAATTAGTAAATATAGGATAATAATGAAAAAAGCATTATTTTCGCTTGTGATTTTGTTTGTCTCCGTGTTCTGCGCAGTCACGGTTTACGCGAACGACTACACCGTGTCTCCGTACAGGGATATGATCGACAACTACGACGAAGCGTACAAGGCAATGTATGAAGCGGTGGCTGACGGAGACGACTATGTTGACCTCACACAGTATAAAATCACAACGGACGACATTATAAAAATCTACGGAGACCTGTACCAGACCTCGCCGGAGTTTTTCTACCTCGATAAGCAGATAAGATACTACTACAATGACCTTGGACTGATACACTATGTGACAAGACTATACTTTTCGTATACAATGAATGCCGATGAAAGAAAAGCCGCCGTAAAACGATATGATGAAGAGATAAGCTATATCGTGTCTCAAATCGACGTCGGAATGACAAATGTTGAGAAGGCACTGTGGGTGCATGACTACTTCGCCGCGTCTTATGAATACGACAACGATGAGACAGTTTATGACGCATACGGACTGTTCACAGAGCGCAAGGGAGTTTGTCAGGCGTATTCGCTGGCATATGCTGCGGTGATGCGTGAGATTGGAATAGAGTGCTACATGGTTATTTCTCCGGAAATGAATCATTCATGGAATATAGTAAAGCTTGATGATGAATGGTATCATGTTGACCTTGTGTTCGACGACCCGACTCCTGACAGAACGGGAAGGGTACTGCACGACTATTTTCTTCTGAACGATGAAGAAATAAAAAACGCCGCAAACCCTCACACGGGATGGATAAGCCGCTTCACCTCAACTTCCGAGAAATACAAGGACGGCATATGGAAGAACGTGTCCTCGCGCATGGTGTATTCCGGCGGAAAATGGTATTATATCGACCAGAACGCCGCATCCCTTGTCTCACGCAAATTCTCAGACGCGGAAAGCCGGAACACGATATTCACGTTTGATGAAAAATGGTACATGAGCGAGAATGACAAAAGATACTGGATAGGCGTTTTCTCGGGTGTATCGACTTTCCTCGGAAATGTTTTTATAAACACACCGAGCGAAATTGCCGCCTACAACACAATGACGGGAAGAGTAAGCGTTTTCTATGAAGCAAAGAAAGGTGAAACTCTCTACGGCTCAAATATCTATAAAAACACGCTTGAATACTATATCTCCGACTCGCCGAACTCACCCGAACACCGAATAGAATACTTTGAGATGAAGGACTTTGATGCGGAATATACAAGGCGGCAGTTCCCGTTTGAGGATGTGTCCAAGCTTGACAAAAACTATCCTGCGATAAAATATGTATACAATCACGGTCTGTTCAGCGGAGTTTCGTCAAACAGATTCGCGCCGAACCACAGCCTGACACGCGCAATGTTCGTTACGGTTTTAGGCAGGCTATGCGGCGTCGATACTGCTATGTATCAGGGGACGGTCTACAGCGATGTGAAAGCGGGATATTGGTTCTCGCCGTATGTAGAGTGGGCAAGTGAGAAAAATCTCGTGAACGGCATGGGGAACGGCAAATTCGCTCCTACAGACGTCATAACGCGTGAGCAGATGTACAAAATCGCGGCTGAATGCGGCAGTATGTTCGGCTTCGGAGAAACAGACATAACCGACACGGTTATCGAATACGAAGACAGCAGCCTTATATCAAACTGGGCGGTCGACGGAATTAAATACTGCATAAAAAACAGAATCCTTGAACCCGGAAATGAGCAGACAAAGCTTGAACCGCAGGCTCCGTCAACAAGAGGGGAAGCCGCGGAGGTTATATACAAGCTCGCGTCCGTGGTTCATTCGTCAAATACTATGGAGGGCTGATTTTTGAGAAGAATCAAAGCATTTTTCGCGGCAATAATTGCGTTATCTTTTGTTTCATGCGCGAACGATATTGAAACAAAAGAAACGGAAACCGAAACTACAGCGGAAGTAAGCTCGGAGCATCAGAATAAAGTGATGAAAGACGACTGGAGAAACATTACGCCGTCCGGTGAGCATGATGTGAGCGTACTATTCGTCAACGTAGGAAAGGCGGACTCTATAATCGTAGACATCGACGGCAGCTATTACATGATAGACACCGGAACAAGCGAGTCCGTGCCGTACACCTTCGCCGCACTTGAAGCTCTCGGAGTGGGGAAGCTGACCGGTGTGTTCATCACTCATCCCGACCGCGACCATGTCGGAGGCTACAGCTACATTCGCGACAAATACGAGGTTGAGTGCGTATATTCTTCGTCGATATGCGGGGATATGTACGTCATAGAAGGTGCGGCTGTGAAGGATACTCTTGTAAAGCTTGACCCCGGAGAAGTGGTCAGTGCGGGCAACGGCGTGTATTTTGAAGTCCTCGGACCGGTAAGATATAACGCAGATGACGACAACAACAATTCGCTCGTGCTGAGACTGAGAGTGAACGGAGTGACGGTGCTTTTCGTGGGAGACATGAAGAAAGAGGAAGAAAAAAGTCTGCTCAATGTCGGGATAGACTTCAAGTGCGACGTGCTGAAGGTAGGACACCACGGCAGAAAGGACGCGACCTCTGAAAAATTCATTGAATCCGCACAGCCTGAATACGCGGTAATCAGCACCTCTACCGAAGAGGAAGAACGCTCCGCAAATGAAAACGTCATTGAAGCGCTCGAAGAAAACAACTGCGAAGTCTACATCACCGAAGACTACGACCTCGGAATTATGATGAAGATAGAAGAGGACGGAAGAATCATATTCGACAACTTTGAAACAGCCGCGAGTGCAGAAAAGATAAAAATCGACAGCGTTTCAAAGTCCACTCAGACATTAACGCTCAAAAACAAAGCCGGATATGATGTTGACCTGTCTGGATGGTATGTCACTTCAAGCCGCGGCGGTGAGGTCTTCTGCTTCCCGAAAGGAACGGTAATAAAAGCCGGAGAAACGCTGACTCTCGCCTGCAAGGGAAGTGATGGAGACATTATCTGGAACGAAACGAATGTATGGCACGACTCAAAGGACGACACAGCGTCGCTTATTGACAATTACGGCAATCTTGTTGACACAAAGGAAAGCAAATAACAAAAGATCTGCTCAAACGGAGAGAGAATTTCCGCGCGAGCAGCTCTTTCTTTATTTCACGTTTTTCGGCTTGCTTTTGAAAATCAGCGACATACATAATCCGAAAAACAATGCCGCCGTGATTCCTCCTGCCGATGCGGTCATTCCTCCTGTAAGCGCGCCGAGAAGTCCGTCCTTGTCCACAGCCTCCCGTACCCCTTTACTAATGAGATACCCGAATCCCGTCAAAGGCACGCTTGCCCCAGCACCCGCGAAGTCCACAATAGGCTTGTATACGCCGATAGCTCCGAGCAGCACTCCCGCGACAACATACGACACAAGAATACGCGCCGGAGTCAGCATGGTTTTGTCGATAAGAATCTGCGCAATAAGACAGAACATCCCTCCCACGCAAAACGCACGTATATATTCAATCAGCATTGTTTTTCTCCTCTCAGCTCGGTAACATCCGCCGCGTGTATCTCCACAAGATGAGCAACTCCCGGTATCGACTGTCCCTGATTCACGGAAAGAGTATTCATCAGCGCGCCGGTAGCCATGAACAGCACTTTTTTCAGCTTGCCTTGACGAATGTTTTCGAGTATGTCCGCCGCCATGACCACCGCACTGCATCCGCATCCCGAAGCACCGGCGTGTGTGTCGGATTTGTCGGAATTATAAATCATCATGCCGCAGTCAACGTGATTTCCCGATATGTCAATGTTCTTTGATTTCAGTAAATCTACAAGTATTGCGCTTCCTTCTCTTCCGAGGTCGCCTGTGATTATCATGTCGTATTCGCTCGGAGAATGGTGCGCCATGAATCTCTCAAGCGTGTCAGAAGCCGCGGGAGCCATAGCTGCACCCATGTTTCCGGCGTCGGTTATACCCCAGTCAGTGAGCCTGCCGGGCATTACAGAGACTATTTCCGGCAATGCGTCATATTGGTACGAGATAATGTCGCTCAGGTCGGAAGAATACACAAACGCCCCCGCTCCCGTCACGGTCCACTGAGCTGTAGGAGGTCGCTGTCCGCCGTATTCGAGGGGATATCTGAACTGTCTTTCTGCGGAACAGAAGTGTGAGGACGTCACGGAAGCGCATCTTCTGCATACGGACGACGCATATACCGCCGACATTATCATGCCCTCAGCCGCGGTGGAACAAGCTCCGAAAAGGCCTAAAAATGGAATATTGAACGAAATCAGCCCGAAGCTCGACGAAATGCACTGATTGATGAGGTCTCCCGCAAACAGCGCGTCAATGTCGTTTTCGCTGATTCCCGATTTGTTGAGCGCGATTCTCAGTGCAAGCCTCTGCATCTCCGCTTCTGATTTTTCCCATGTGTCCTTGCCGAATTTGTCGTCCCCCGATATGTCAAAGTGCTTGCCGAGCGGACCGTTTTTCTCCTTTTGTCCGGTAACAGACCCCGCCGAGAGTATGAAAACCCGCCGAGATAGAGCTAATTCTTTGTTTTTCATGATAAAACTCCGATTAATTTGTTTGGCTGTGCTATATTCTGTACAAACAGTCATAAAATTATCCACAATGAATAAACAATGCACATTAAAACAATTGTTCTTGTGCCGCGCAGCATTACAGCCTTGTTACTTATCGCACTTGCACAACTTGCACTCATTCGAATTGTGCAAAAACAACAATCGGACTTTCCGGCGTGAAACCTTAATCGGTCAATAGGGAGAACATCTATTTTGCCTATTGACTTTGAAAAAAATCTGAGTATAATATAACACGGCAAGGGGAAATAAAGAAACCCAAGCCGAAGAAAATGAATCAGTCGGTCGTAAGCAAAATACGATCGTTGTACAGGAGGTACTCATATGATCTGCAACAGCAAATATCTTTACAAGGTAGAACTTATCACAACAAATGATATCCTCGAATTTGCCCGTATTGCATCTAAGTGCCCGTACGATGTTACACTTGTAAACGGTAAGCACAGACTCAATGCAAAGAGCTTCCTCGGCGTAACTCTCGCAAAGGTTTCGTGGGATGAAATCTACGTTGAAACCGACCATGACTGCTACTTCGAGTTCGAGAAGTTCATTAAGTGATGACCCTTTATTGGGAAAACAACAGCCGCAAGGCTTTCTGATATATTTGCTTGCCACATAATGACGGGCAGATAAGCTTAAAAAATTGTCCTGAATATAAATCAGGACTTTTTTATTGAATAACAAAAAGCAGGCTCGGGAATTTTATCCTGACCTGCCTTTTCTTTATTCAGCTTCCTTGTTGTCGTGAATTATGCTCTGTCTCTTAATCTTGTTCGTCGTTGTCTTATCGAATTCCTTAGAACGGATTACGATCTTACCGATGTTTTTGTAAACCGGAAGGGAAGCGCACGCCTTTGATATATCTGCTTTAAGCATATCTGCGGGATCTGTAACGCCCATTTCTTCGAGCTTTTCCGCGTTCAGGAATACTTCGGCGCACAGCTTGTATTCTTCGCCGTATTCGTTCTTCAAGCCGTAAACCACAACTTCCTTGACATACGGGATGTTCTGAATGTAGTTTTCGATTTCTTCGGGATATACGTTTTTGCCGTTTGAGAGAACTATGATGTTCTTCTTGCGTCCGGTAATTATAAGCTGTTCCTTGGAGTTTATCTTGCCGTAGTCGCCTGTTTTGAACCATCCGTCGCTTGAGAGAACTTCGGCGGTTTCCTCGGGCATTTTGTAGTATCCGAGCATTACGATGTCACCCTTGACGCATATTTCGCCGATTCCTTCGGGAGTTACGTCTTCAAGCTTTATTTCACAGCAGGGGAGAACGCAGCCGACAGTATTCCAGTCGTTGAAGTAGTCACGGTTTGCCGCAACAAGGGGAGAGCATTCCGTAATGCCGTAGCCGTTTATCAGATTGATTCCGATGTCATCAAAGAACTCGCCGATTTCGGGACGAATGGGAGCGCCGCCGCATACGATTTTCTTGAGGTTTCCGCCGAAGTTTTCATGGATAGTAGAGAAGAACTTGCGTCGTGCGTCGATTCCTACCTTGCGGAGATTGTTGCTCGTCTTAATGAGAGTCTGGAGCCCCTTTTCCTTACCGGAACGCTTTGCGGTAGCCCATATTCTGCGGTAGAATTCCTCGGCGAATGCGGGAACAAGGTAAATGTAGTCCGGCTTGTATGTCACGAGATTTTTCATGACCGATTTGAGGTTTTCGTTTATGCAGATTGTTGAGTGATGATGCAGAGACACGAGAAGACCTGCGACCGCCTCGTATGTGTGATGATAAGGCAGGACGGAGAGGTATGTTTCATAAACGGTGGAAACCTGAAGTCCGTAATAAACGATAGATACAAGGTTGTGCTCGCAAAGCATTACGCCCTTAGCAAGACCGGTAGTACCGGAGGTATAGACTATCATTTTGAGGTCGTAAGGCTCGCTGTGTCTCTTGAGATATTCGTCATATCCGTTGTCAAGAAGCTCATAGCCATGCTCCTTCAGCTTTTCAAACGAAAGGAAGCGCGGATTTGTTCCAAAATATTCGGGTATCTCGTCCGCTTTTTCTTCGTTGTTGCATATACGGATGAAGTAGTGAATATCGGCAAGCTCCGATGCGGCGTACTTTTGAACAAAGTCGTCAAACTTGCTTGAATAGAACAGAACGGACGCGTCACTGTGCTTTAAAATATTGATGATGTCTGCGTCCGGCAGATCCTTGTCAACGGGAATATAAACGCCGTTTCCGGCAAGCACGGTCAGATAAACATTGATCCATCTGTAACTGTTTTCACCGATTTGCGCAATGTGCTCTCCGATAACGCCAAGCTCGCATAAAGCCGAACCAACAGCGTTTACGTCACGGATGAACTCAGCGTACTTGATTTCCTTGATGATGTCGTCCTTGACCCTGTATTTAAATGCGATTTTTTCGGGAACTTCAGCTTCGGCAATGTCAAGCAGCTCACGAATGGAATTGACCGGTGTAACTTCATAGAGAGGATAATTTTTTGATTCTTTCAAGATGATGCCTCCTTAAATTTTGCTTCCGTAAAAATACAATATAATTATATATCAAAAGTCAACATAAGTCAACTAAAACATATTAGGATTGTTGTGAATTTTTGGAAAGAGCAGGAAATTATTTTATCACGCAAACATTTGTAAGGTTTCCGGGAACGGATACGGGAGCAATGCATACTCTCTCACCACCCTTCGGCGCATGGATAATATAGTATATCCCATCCTTTTCCCCAAGATACAGCATAACGTGCCCTTTTCTGTGAACCGAAGCGGGATATTTTACGCCATTCAAAATTTCAGCTGCACTTTGGTTCTCAAACGATAGAACAGTGCCGTTATATCGAGCCTGTTCACCCGTATTCCTCGGCAGATATATTCCGAATGTGCGGAAGACAGCGCAGACAAATCCAGAGCAGTCCACACCGCCGCCATCCCCGCCCCAGCTGTATATTGTTCCGATGTATGATAACGCCTGCCTGTAATAGTTTTTCATATTGTATGTGAGATAGCCGTAGC
>Ga0129314_1000851_pt1 | contig 26699 bp, 32 predicted proteins | sample O1111metagenome_FD_94431 | JGI IMG/M metagenome (GOLD analysis project Ga0129314, IMG submission 94431) | Orangutan individual fecal microbial communities from fecal samples from Wisconsin, USA - O1111 metagenome | ecosystem: Host-associated > Mammals > Digestive system > Large intestine > Fecal... | reverse complement strand
TGGCCGCGGCGTCCGGCATCTGCACCATGTCGATGATAACCGAGGTCATATTCAGGCAGATGTCGCAGATTTGCGGACTGGCCACCAGCAGGAAAGAAAAGACAAAGGTGCGGGTGAACAGCAACTTGGGGTCGTCGGCCTCAAAGCCAACACCGGCCATCATGCTGCGGGTGGCCTGAAACACCAGATTGCCCAGCAGCAGCGCCCAGCCTACGCCCAGCATGATCTGCCGGATGGTCGTGATGATGGGCATGTATGTTTCCAGATAGGCAAAGTCGAGGCTCATCAGGTCAAAGAGCACCGAGGAAAAGTATTCCCAACACTCTAATATCAGCCCGTATATCCATTCAAAAAAGCCCCGAAAGAGCAGCTCAAGCATAGTCGGTCACCCCCTCCCATTCGAGGAATGTGATATTTCACGGCTCCAGCGTGGCAAGTCCCTGAAACAGCGGGACAACATAGGCGATAAATGCGCCGATGCCGTTGATGATGGCCCACGCCAGCCAGATACGTTTCAGCCAGTCCCATGCCTGATCCGACTTCTGCTGGGTGTTGGACATCTTCGCACCGATCACGGCGATGGCGGTCATAAGACCTGCCAGCACTGTGCTGACCGAGGCGATGTGAGTATAGATGTCCTTGATGATCCGGCTGGCCGCTGTCCACATATCCTCCACGGCGTAGACGGGAACCAATAAAAAAAGCCCTGTCAAAAACAGGACACAGCAAAAGAGATAGACCTTGTATGCGGTTTTCATGTTCATTCAGTTTCCTCCATAGTGGCAGATGGTTCGTTTTCTTGCAGAATATCTGATAAATGTGCGGCGAAGGCACGCATGAAAATGGGGAGGATGTCCTTGCTGCCTGACAGCCACCAGATGGGGTCAGGCAGACCGCGGCGCATGGCGTCATAGGACATGGAAAGTGCCAGCAGTGCTTGGCGGGGCCGGTTCTCTGCTTCCTCGCTGATGATGTGCTGGCAGACACCCACCGCACTCTCGTGGCTCTCTACGGAATCGCAGAGTTGGTCGTAATAGAGACCGGCACTGACATAAGCCAGCGGCCGGATAATGCGTTCATCCGGTGTTTCATCGGGTGTGAGCAGCCCCATCCGCCGCAGCCGCATGGCGGCGGAATCATCAAAGGGGGTGGTAATATGCGGCGGCATTCGTTGTGCGTGCATGTTGATCCTCCTCGTGTGTGTAATAGAGAAGACCCGATACCTTGCGGTATCGAGCCTTTTATAATAATTGATATTTAATGTGTGGAACGACTGGGGAATGCTATCAAAGAAACTGACGGTAACTTAGGAGATATCACCCAAGCTACCAGAACTGCTTTTATCCGGAGGGAGTTGCGCGTTTATGTGCGACCTCCTTCAAAAACTCCAAAAACATTTCCTCCAATTCCGCCTCGCTGCCGATCTGCTCTAAGTATGGTGCAAACTTCCTGCGGTCAAAAGTTATCTTCTTGGATGGTGCGGAACGCTTCTGATCTGCGGCGGCGCGAGCTTCACGCCATGCGGCGTAGATGGCCTGCTTATCCGCAGTAGGCGGCGGGCATTTCTGTGTGATGTGGTTCAAGGTGGCCTTGTTCAGCCGGTATCCTTCAATGCGGCACATCTCCACGAACGCCTCCTGTGAGGCTGCATCGTAGTCGGCAATCATATCCGCGCAGCTCAGCGGCAAGTTCCGGGGATTGTTTTCCAGAACATCCGCCAGCGGCGGAATCAGGCCAGCCAGCTTGACAGCCTTGCGAATCTCATATTCTGTGACGCCGAAAAAATCTGCTACGATTTCTCTTGTTAGGAACTTCTGGCGATTTTCGCCAGAAGTTCCTAAATCCGTCCGCTCGCCTTGACGCCGCTTAGCTTCCAGCATAGCTTTGTATGCCTTACCGCGTTCGATGATGGTCAGTTCCTGCCGCCGCAGCAAATTGGTGGCTGTAGCGATAATAATGGCGCGGGCATCGTTGGCCACAACCACCTCAGCGGGAATTGTGTCATGCCCAGCCATGCGCCATGCGGCGGTGCGATTGTGTCCGGCCAGAATCTCATATTCATCACTGTCGGGAATACTCCTGACGATAATGCGCTCCAGCAAGCCTTGTTCAAGAAGCTGCTGGGAAAACGCCCGCAGTTTTTCTGGGGAATATGGGTGAAATCCGATATCGGTGGTGAAAAAGGGACGCAGCTTATCTACCGGAAGCTCGCGGATCGTAGAAGCTGCCTCTGGAAGCGGGTCGATAAGGCTCTCGTAAGCCCTGTTGCCGATCTCCATTTCCGAGACTTGCTGGGCAGCGCTCATGCGCTGCTTCAGCAGGTCCTTCATGTTGTTGCTCTTAGCCAAGCGACAACACCTCCCGCGCCAGACTGCGGTAGGACTCCGCAGCGGGGTTCTTCGGCGCGTAGTCCAGGATACTCATACCGGCGGCAGGGCATTCCGCCACCTTGATGGTCTGCTCAATGGGGCGTTCAAACACATGAAACGCCTCCCCGTAGACTTCGCCGACTGTTGCCCGAACGCTCTGGCAGAGCTGCGGACGGGACTGATACATGGTCAGCAGGATGCCGGCGATTTTCAGTGAAGGATTGAAGTGGGTCTGCACCGTGCGCACCAGTTCCAGTACGTCGGGGATGCCTTCACTGGCAAGGTAGTGAGCCTGCACGGGGATGATGCAGTAATCTGCGGCTGTCAGTGCGTTGACCGTCAGCAGTTCGTGTTTCAGTCCGCAGTCGATGATGATATAGCGATAGGTGTCGCGCAAGGCGTCTGTGATATGCTTGAGCATTGTTTCGCAGCTGCGGCCGCTATCGCCGTAGGGCTGATACTGGGATAGCTGCATGATTTGCAGCCGGGCTGCGGCATCTGCCAGTCTGCGATTGGCGGGAATAATGTCCATGCCGGCATCGCTATGTAGGATAGCCTTTTGCAGATGCTGTGCAATGTCCTCCGGATAGTCGATGGCGGCCAGCAGCAGAGAAGCCAGTGTGTGCTTCATCTCGCCGGCGGTATATCCCAGCGCCGCAGTCAGATTTCCCTGCGGATCGTTGTCAATGAGCAAGACTTTCTGCCCTTCAGCGGTCAGCGCGGCACCAAGGTTCAAGGCCGTCGTCGTTTTGCCAACGCCGCCCTTGGAGTTTGTAATGGCAATAATCATCACGTTTTCTCCTGTATTTATTCAGATTTAAGGGGCGTATCACAAGGCGTTTTTTGCGGTAATTTACCATAGTTTAACAAGTGCTCACAGCGCGTTTTGCGAAATTTGTTGCAAATTTTTTGGCAGAAAGGACGTTCTATCCCTTATGCCACAACGGATTGTGGTTTTTTGCCGCCGATGCTTCACACGCAGGAGGTCACTGGTTCGAGTCCAGCAGTCTCCACCAAATCCCACCTCATTTGAGGTGGGATTTTTCTTTTGCCTGAATGCCGCAAACCGTTGATACAGCGCGGTTTTCAAGTCTACACGCTAACAGCTTTGATGCGACTCTCCAACAGGTCGGCACCAACTTTCTTGTAAGTAACCTGTAAGTTTTCAGCAACTTTGAAACAGAAGATGTGGCACTTATGTGGCATCTGTTGCTTATCCAAGAGCCGCACATACCTTATTGGCCGTGTCCTGCTGGCGTGTCTCATGCTGGTAATGGGTGTAGACGCGGAGCGTCATATCTACCGTTGTATGCCCCGCGAGGTACTGAATCTCTTTGATGTCCAGCCCGCTTTCAAACAGCCGTGTGATGTAGGTATGCCGCAGGAGGTGAGGCGTAACGTGGAAATCAAGGCTTCGCACCATCTTAGAATTGGTGGCCTTGGTGCCGAGTTCCGCCGGATCAGCAACCGTTCTTCGCCGTACCATGTCCCACAGATTGGAGAAGCTACTTTGCGACAGAGGCTTACCGTTGTCCATGTGCAGGACGAAAGGGCCTCCGCTGGAGCTTTTAAGCCCCTTCAGCGTGTCCAGAAGCGTTGGGGGGGAATATCCCTGACAGCCGCCGAGGTCTTCAGAGCCTCGCTGACGATGGTTTGAGAGCTTGTAAATACCGCGTTGTGCCGAACGTGAATGATTTGTTTGTCGAGGTCAATATCTTCCCACATCAAACCACAGATTTCACCTCGCCGCATCCCTGTTTGAAGGGCGATCAAGCAGAACAGATATGCCCGCGTGCTGCTTACCGCGTCCAGAAGCCGCTTTGACTGATCTGCAGTCAGGGCGGTCTTTTCTTTTGTGCGAGCACCTTTGCTCTTGATCTTCGTGGGTACGGGCGACTTGGCAATCAGGTTGTTATCTACGGCGGCATTGAACACGCCTCGCAGAATCTGGATCACCTTGTCATTGAGGCTCTTGCTGTTCTTAGCCAGCGACGCCACGATCAACTGAATCTGCATGGGTGATACCTTCTTCAAAGGCACATCCCGCAGAAACGGGTAAATGTGGTTGTTCAGGGCGTTCCTGAGAGCTTCCAACGACTTCTGCCGCAGGTAAGGCTTTTTGTAAACGTTGAACCAGACCTCTGCATACTCTCCGAGGGTGGAATTGTCAAGGATGTCCAGCCCTGTGCCAATCTGAAGCATGACCTCTTTTTTCTTTTGCTCTAACCCCTCCTTGCTCTTGGATCGAATCCATTTGCGCTTGCCGTTAGGCAGCATGACCGATGTTCTGAATAGTTCGTTTGCCATGATATTTGTCTCCCTATGTGTCCGAAATACACAAGGCTACGAAGACAAATATTTTGATAAGCGGTTTGCTTGTCAATACCATTATAACGACACATGAGGAAAATTTCAATGGTATACTTAGTACATCAAGTGAGGAACACAACACCTCACAAACCAAAAAGAAAAATAAGGAGAAAAAATTATGAACGCGAACATCATGGCTTCCAAGATTGAGATGACCAAGACCGAGGCTATTGCCGCCGGTAGGCTGAACAGCGACAAGTTTAACGAGCTGAAGACCCTTCGCGAAATGTTCCCCACCTTCCAGATCGAGATTGCAAAAATCGCGACCAAAAAAGTTGATCACTTCAAGGGGCTGACCTATGAGTATATGGAAAACTACATCAAGGACAATAAGGAAAGCCTTCTGTCCATCTTTTATGATCCGCGAACTGGATGCCGAAATTGAAGACATTGAGACCGCGATCCAGTCCATGATGGACGAAATACAATCTCCCATTACAACGATTCCGGGTATTGGCGTTCGTATGGGCACTATGATCCTTGCCGAGATCGGTGACTTCTCCCGTTTCGACTCGCCGGATAAGATCCTTGCATATGCCGGAATGTCCCCATCTACTTACCAGTCCGGGCAGCTTTCGCTGTCTGGAACCTACTCGCACATGGAAAAGCGAGGCTCCCGTTATTTGCGCTACGCGCTTTACAACGCCACCAAATATGTCTGCCTTTGGGATCCGGCCTTTGCTGCTTATCTTGCCAAGAAGCGGGCTGAGGGCAAGCACTACGATGTTGCGCTCTCCCATGTGGCCAAGAAGTTGGTTCGACTGATTTACGCTTTGGAGAAATCCAAACGGCCATATAGCACAGCCGCATAACAGCTTTTTTCTCATATGCTGAGCTGGGCGTCCAACCAGACGTCTGCTTTGCTATGCCTTTTTTGAATCGTCTAGATTTTTCACCGTTCCATGCAGTTCAGGCTTGACATCTAATAGTTAGGCTTTCATTTTGGTTGATGTTATATGGTGTTTAGATCATCAGGTACAGCGCACAGTTGAGACCAACAGCGGCCAGTACGCAGACAATCAGGGGACACTTTTTCAGAGCCAGCACCGCCGCAGCGGCAGCACCGGCAATGCCGAACAAGGGATGCGCGGCATCAAAACCGCCAGAAATGAAAAAAGCCCGGTGCCGCGTTCAATCGTGGGCTGCTTTTTTTGCCGTGCCGACGCAGTTCGCCGCCATCCGCGCAGAAGGCGGCGTACAATGGGGAAAAAGGAGGGGACAGCCATGAAAAACCACCGAAAGGGAGACTTCCTGTCCCGGCGCGTGCAGTACATACCGCTGGAGCGGCTGCGGCCCAATCCCCAGCAGCCCCGCCGCCATTTTGACGAGACGGCGCTGCGCGAGCTGGCCGACAGCATCCGTGCCTACGGGATCCTTCAGCCGCTGACGGTGCGCCGGGTGGAGGAGGGCTATCAGCTCATTGCCGGGGAGCGGCGCTTGCGGGCCGCCGCCATGGCGGGCCTGCGCGAGGCGCCCTGTCTGGTGGCGCAGGTGGACGAGCAGGATGCCGGGATGCTGGCGCTGATCGAGAATTTGCAGCGCCGCGACCTTGACTGCTTCGAGGAGGCGGCCGCCATCGCCCGGCTCATCAGATGCTACGGGCTCAGTCAGGAGCAGGCGGCGGAAAAGCTGGGCAAATCCCAGTCCGCCGTGGCCAATAAGCTGCGTCTGCTGCGCCTGTCGGAGCCGGTGCGGCAGGCCCTGCGCCAAAGCGGCCTGACGGAGCGCCATGCCCGGGCGCTGCTGCGTCTGCCGGATGAGGAGGCCCGATTGTCGGCGCTGGCGGAGATCGTGCGGCGGCAGATGAATGTGGCCCGGACGGAGGAATATGTGGAGCAGCTGCTGGCGGAGAAGCCTGTCCCCGCGCGCAGCGCCACCTACATCATCAAGGATGTGCGGCTGTTTCTCAACAGCATCGACCGCAGCTTTCAGCTGATGCGGCAAAGCGGGGTCAACGCCGATCTGGGCCGACGGGATACCGACAGCGAGATCCTGCTGACCATCCGCATCCCCAAGGGCCGCGCCGCCCGGGGGACATAGGGGGCATAGAGGCACTATAGAGCATATTGAGAAGAAAAAAGAGAGCCGCAGGGCTCTCTTTTTTACACAGGGGGCAGCCGCCTCATCGTATTGTTCCGCCTTTTTTGCTGATTGCCTCCATAGATAGTTCCCCGGCCAGACGGAGAAGCGCGTCCTCGATGGTCTTTTCCGGCGTTTTCCCCACGTTGTTCCCGATTTTCCGGTAAAAATCATACAGAAAATCATCGATGGTAATGGTTAGATGTTTCATGTGCTCTCCCTCCTTGTTGATGCATTCAGTATAGCACAACTTGTCTGAATAGTACAGCTACATGGACTAAATTTTTGCAAAAGCTTCCTATAATGACCGTACAGCAACAGGGACGGTGATGGAGTATGAAGCTGAACGAGGCCGTCAGCCGGAGGTTGACAGAGCTGTTGGCGGAAAAGAATATGACGCAGTATCAGCTGTTCCTGAAAAGCGGTGTGCCGAAATCGACCATCGGCAACGTGGTCAATTGTGCCTATGATTCGGTGAAGCTGCGAGTGGTGCACGAGCTGTGTCAGGGACTGTCGGTGGGCTTGGATGAGTTTTTTGCCTCGCCGCTGTTCCGGGAAGAAAATCTGGAGCCATAAGAAGAAAAAAGAGAGCCGCATGGCTCTCTTTTTTATCTTCGCGTATATATGCGTTATTCCGCTTCGTTCTCCGCCAGATACCGGGCCACGAAAATGCCGCTGGCCGAGGCGTGGGACAGGGAGTGGGTCACGCCGCTGCCGTCGCCGATGACGAACAGACCCTTGTGGGGCGTCTCCAGATGTTCATCCAGCGCCACCTCCATGTTGTAGAACTTCACCTCCACGCCGTAGAGCAGCGTGTCATCGCTGGCGGTGCCGGGGGCGATCTTGTCCAGGGCGTAGATCATCTCGATGATGCCGTCCAGAATCCGCTTGGGCATCACCAGGCTCAAATCGCCGGGCGTCGCCGCCAGCGTGGGGGTCATAAAGCCCTTTTCAATGCGCTTGGGCGTGGTGCGCTGGCCCCGGATCAGGTCCCCGAAGCGCTGCACCATCACGCCGCCGCCCAGCATGTTGCTGAGCCGGGCAATGCTCTCGCCGTAGCCGTTGCTGTCCCGGAACGGCTCGGTAAAGTGCTTGGAAACCAGCAGGGCGAAGTTGGTGTTCTCCGTATGCAGGGCGGGGTCTTCATAGCTGTGGCCGTTGACGGTGACGATGCCGTTGGTGTTCTCGTTGACCACCGCCCCCTTGGGGTTCATGCAGAAGGTGCGTACCTTATCCTGATATTTTTCGGTCTTATAGACGATCTTGCTCTCGTACAGCTCGTCGGTGATGGGGGCGAACACCTCGGCGGGCAGCTCCACCCGGACGCCGATATCCACCCGGTTGGATTTGGTGGGGATATTCAGATCCTCGCATACGGTTTCCATCCACTTGCTGCCGCTGCGGCCCACGGAGATGATGCACTTGCGTCCCACAAAGGGGCCCTTGTCGGTCTCCGCCTCATACTGGCCATCGGAGGTGATGGTGAGGGCCTTCACCGGCGTCAGGAAGTGGAAGTCCACATGCTCCTTGAGCTGAGCGTACAGGTTTTCCAGCACCTTATAGTTGATGTCGGTGCCCAGATGCCGCACGGAGGCGTCCAGCAGGTGCAGGTCATTTTGCAGGCACAAACGCTTAAAGCCGCTCTCAGCGGTGGAGTACAGCCGGGTGCCCGCGCCGCCGTTGGCCACGTTGATCTCGTCCACATAGCGCATCAGCTCCATGGCCTTCTGCTTGCCGATGTACTCGTACAGCGTGCCGCCGAACTCGTTGGTGATGTTGTACTTACCGTCGGAGAAGGCGCCGGCGCCGCCGAAGCCGTTCATAATGGCGCAGGTCTTGCAGTGGATGCAGGACTTGATCTTGTCGCCGTCAATGGGGCAGTGCCGCTTCTCCAGCGGATTGCCGGCCTCCAGCACCGCCACCTTCCACTCGGGCCTGCGCTGCATCAGCTCATAGGCGGAGAAGATACCGCCGGGGCCTGCGCCGATAATGATCACATCGTATTGTTTCATGTAAAATCCAACTCCTTTCGCCGCGCTTGTCAGCGGCACACATAGCAGAACCAGCCCTCGCTGGTGCACGTTTTGATAATATCCCAACCGGCGGCGCGCAGCGCGTCAGCCACCTCGTCAGATCGCTGGTCGATGATGCCGGAGGTCAGGAACCAGCCGTCCTTTTTCAGGAAGTGCCGCACCTGCGGGGCAAGAGAGATGATCACGTCTGCCACAATGTTGGCCACCACCACGTCATAGCCGGTGCCGATGGCACTGCGCAGGGGGCCTTCCTGCGTGGCGTCTCCCTGCCGCACCGTCAGGCGGTCGCGGCCGATGCCGTTCAGGGCCGCGTTTTCATAGGCCACGTCGATGCACTTTTCATCGATGTCGCAGGCAAAGGCGCTCTGTGCGCCCAGCCGCAGCGCGGCAATGGACAGAATGCCGCTGCCGCACCCCAGATCCAGCACCCGTTCGCCGCCGTGGATCCGCTCCTCCAGCGCTGTCAGGCACAGGCGGGTGGTGGCGTGGCTGCCGGTGCCGAAGGTAAGGCCCGGATTCAGCGTCAGCGTTACCCGGCCCTTCGGGTCGGCCTGCTCCCACGCGGGGATCACCAGCAGCCTTTCGCCGATCTCCATGGGCTTATAGAACTTCTTCCAGTTATTTTCCCAGTCCTCGTCCTTCACGTTGGCCATGGTCAGCAGCAGCGGCGCATACTCCGGATGGCGCTGCTTGAGGGCGTGCATGGCCATGCGGACGGCGGCAATGGTGCCGTAGCCCGCCGGCGAATTCTCCACATAGAAGGTCACCCGGCTCAGATTCTCCTTCTCCCGCACCAGCGCGTCGTCCACATAGTCCCAGTAGGCCTGATTGTGGGCCATAAAATCCTTGAAATCCCGTGCGTCGTCGATCACCACGCCGCTGACGCCCTGCTCCTCCAGCAGCGCCGTCACCGCGTCGATTCCGGCGGGGGCAGTGTCGATCTTCATTTCCAGCCAGTCCATAGGCCGCTCCTCACTTTCCTACGCAGAATCGGGAGAAGATGGTGTCCACCAGATCCTCCCGGATGTGTCTTCCGTTTAGCTCGCCCAGTGCCTCCAGCGCCGCCTCCGCGTCCGTCAGCACCGCGTCGGGCGTCATGCCCGCCTCCAGCGCGGCGCGGGCCTGCGCCACGCACTTTAGCGCCCGGTGTACCGCGTCGGCCTGCCGGGCGTTGGTCAGCAGCTCGCCCTGAGCCTGTGTCCCGGCCGGGAACAGCTGGGCCACCGCCTGCTCCAGCGCCGCCAGACCCTCGCCGGTTTTGGCGCACAGCGGCAGCACCCGGCCAAAGCGGGCCTCCAGCGCTTCCAGATCCAGTCGCCGGGGCAGATCGCTCTTGTTGACCGCCACCAGCAGATGGGGGACGGTTTCCGCCACGGCCATGGCCGCCTCATCCTGCTCGTCCGGCGGCGCGGAGCCGTCCAGCAGCAAAATAGCCAGCGCTGCCTGCTCCGCCGCTCTGCGGCTGCGCGCCACGCCCAGCTGCTCCACGGCGTCGCCGGTCTCCCGGATGCCCGCCGTATCGGTCAGGCGCAGCAGCACATGGCCCAGCGTCAGCTTTTCCTCCACCGTGTCCCGGGTGGTGCCCGCCACATCGGTGACGATGGCCCGGTCATAGCCCAAAAGCGCATTGAGCAGGGAGGACTTTCCCACGTTGGGCTTGCCCAGCAGCACGGTGGGCACGCCCTGCTTCATCAGCCGCCCCCGGTCATAGGTGGCCAGCAGCGCCGAGAGCGTCTCCTCGCTGCGGCGCAGCGTGTCCAGCAGCTGCGTGCGCTGCAAATCCTCGATATCCTCATCCGGATAGTCCACGATGGCGTAAAACCGGCTGGTCACGTCCATCAGCGCGTCATAGACCGCCGCCACGCTGCGGCTCAGCGCGCCCTCCAGCTGACCGGCGGCGTTGCGGGCCACCTCGGCGGTTTCGGCGTCGATGATGTCCACCACCGCCTCGGCCTGCATCAGGTCCATCCGTCCGTTGAGAAAGGCCCGCTGGGTGAATTCGCCGCCCCGGGCCTGCCGTGCGCCGCTGCGTAGCAGCAGGCGCAGGCCTTCATTCAGCACAATGGGGGAGCCGTGGCAGTGGATCTCGGCGCAGTCCTCGCCGGTATAGCTGTCAGGCCCGGGAAACAGCACGCACAGCGCACTGTCCAATACCCGGCCCTCGCCGTCCAGCACCCGCCCCAGCACCATGGTGCGCCGGCTCTGCCGGGACATGGGGACGCCGTTCATGGGGAAAAACACCCGGTCCAGCACCGCCTTTGTGTCCGGGCCGCTGAGCCGCAGGATACCGATGGCGCTGGGTACCTGCGCCGTGGCAATGGCGGCAATGGTATCAGACATGGCGAAAGCCTCCTTTTGCGCATAATCTTACAAATACCAGTATAGCACAAGTGCCGCCAAAAGAAAAGAAAATGTTTTTCGTGGGAGGCATAAGAAAAAGTGACCCCGCCGAAAAGAAAAGAACCGCCCGCAGGCGGTTCTTCACGCTTCGTCCGATTCTACATAGATGGTTTCGCAATCCTGCAAACCCTCTGCCAGCAGGGCGTGGGATAAAAACAGCTTTTGATCCGGCGCACGGGAAGAGTCCAGAATATCCAGCGTGCGCGCCACCGCATCGACAAGGTGCAGATACATTTTACGGTAATCCGCCATCAAGCATCCCTCCTTGTCATAAGAATATCTGTATTACAGATAAAAGTCAATATCTATCCGGGGGATAAAGCATAATACACCCGAGGTGATGGTATGCTTTACCCCAATATCCGCGCGCTGCGGGAGGATCGTGATCTGCGGCAGCGGCAGCTGGCAGAGCTGCTGAACGTCTCGCAGAATACCTATTCACAGTATGAGTCAGGCGTTATTGCGCTGACGGCGGAGCATCTTATCAAGCTGGCGGATTTTTACCATGTCAGCGTGGACTACCTGCTGGGCCGAACCGATAAGCCGGAGATGAACCAATAAAGAAAAGAACCGCCCGCGGGCGGTTCTTTTTTCATGCAGGGGCTTTTCTCAGTCCTCCGGCCAGGTGGGGTAGTCCTTCCGGATGTAGGCGCACACATCCTGCCGCTCGATACCCAGCACCGCGGCCAGTTCGCCGTAGAGCTGATCCTCGGCCCGGCGCAGATAGCGCTCGTCCAGCTGGCTGACCTTGCGGCCGTGCTTTTGTGCCCAGCGCCGGCGGCGGCTGGCGTATTTGATCATGGCCGCCATACGGCGGCAGTCATAGGAGGTGACCACGGCCTGATAGTGCTCCCGTGCGTCGCGCTGGGAATGGCCCTGCGGCTCCTCCGCCTCCAGAGCGGGCAGCGCCGCCAGAAAATCGGCGGCCTCCTGCGTGGTCATCACCGGGCGCATCAGCACGCAGGTGTCCACCGGGGTCATGACCTGCCCGCTGCGGTACAGGGGTGTCAGGGTATAGTAGGTTTTCGTCTTGTCATAGCCTGAGGTATCGGGTGTGCCGACGCTTTCCACCCGGCAGACCCCCTCTCCGCCGTAAACCACCAGTTCTCCTGCTGCAAACATGCGTCCCTCTCCTCTCTGCTCCCGAAAAAAGCACGGCCCACCGGCCATGCATCTTACATTTACTGGGAATAGTATACCACAAATCCTGCCGAAATGTAAGAGATAAATTTCAAAAATGACAGAAAAAAGCGGCTCTCCCCCTGAGAAAGAGCCGCCCTTGCCGAAAGCGCCCGTTTATTTGAACAGCCAGCGGCACACCAGAATCACCACGCAGGCGCCGCCCACGCCGATGAGAAAGGAGCCGATGGAGTTGCGGGCCACCAGCCCGATAGCGCCTGCCAGCCAGTTGCCCACGCCGCTGCCCGCAATGCCCAGCAGAATATTGCGCAAAAGGCCGCCGCGGCTGTGCATCAGCTTGCCTGCCAGCCAGCCGATCAGGCCGCCGACGATGATAGACCAGATCATATAGGTATGCCTCCCTTACCGATTGGCGGCGCGGTCGGCCTCGATCAGCCGCTTCAGCGCCTCCACGCCCACGGCCACGGCGGAGCTGGTGTCCTCGCTCATGGCCTGATCCAGCCCAGCAGCCTCCCGCTCCTGATTCCAGATCACATGGAAGCAGCTGCCGCAGCGGCAGCGCAGGGCGTTGGCCACCACAAACAGGGCGGCGCTTTCCATCTCGCTGGCCTTGACGCCCAGACGCTTCCACGCCTCCCACTTGTTCAGCAGCTCATAGGAGACGGGCATCCGGGCCGGAGAGTGCTGGCCGTAGAAAGAGTCCTTGCACTGCACCACGCCTACCTGCGTGCGCTTGCCCAGCGCCTTTGCCGCCTGCACCAGCGCGGTGGTCACCTCAAAATCGGCCACCGCCGGGTATTCGATGGGGGCGTATTCCCGGCTGGTATGCTCAAAGCGGATGGCGCCGGTGGCCACCACCACATCGCCGCTGCGCACGTCCAGATCGATACCGCCGCAGGTGCCCACGCGGATGAAGGTGTCCGCGCCGATGTTGTGCAGCTCCTCCATGGCGATGGCGGCGGAGGGGCCGCCGATGCCGGTGGAGCACACGGACACCTTTTCTCCCAGCAGTGTGCCGGTATAAATGGTATATTCCCGGTTCTGCGCCACAAAATGGGCGTCATCAAACAGTGCGGCGATTTTCTGGCAGCGGCCCGGGTCGCCGGGCAGCAGCACATAGCGGCCCACATCGCCCGCCACACAATGAATGTGGAATTGATGATCCAATTTCTGCATGGTATCCCTCCTGCGATCAAAATTTGGATTTCAAAGGAAAATATGAGGATATGGATGGATTTGAGTAAATATGATAGCACAATTCGCAGAGAAATGCAACGCTGGACGAAGTTACCGGCTCTAATAGCGGCAAAAAGCGCCCATACTAAACGCGGCACGGTGAAAACCGGGCGCGGATTTTGGAAAAAGGAGGATGGGATATGAAAAAAACAGCCATCACGCTGGTGCTGGCGCTGCTGCTGACGCTGGCGCTGAGCGGCTGCGGCGAGGACAAGAGCAACACCAACCGCCACGAGGGCGGCAGCAGCAACAGCGGCAGCCTCGATGACGCGGCGGGGAACTCCGGCTCCGGCAGCGCGGCCGGAAACGGCGGTACGGCGCGAAGCGGCGGCTATGGCCGCTACCGCAGCGGCAGCGATGGGCATACCTTTTCCGGCAGCCGCAGCGGCGCCGGCCGGGAAGTGCAGAAGGACGCCGAGGCATGGCCGCCCACGGTGTTTGATACCATGACCGGCGGCCGAGGGGCCGATGGCGCCGCCACCTGGCGGCAGATGCTGGACAACGGCTTTGTTCACGATGCCGACGGCTTTTTACGGGACGGGGACAACCGGCCATAAACCCCGACAAAAAGCAGAGACTGCCGCGGCGGCAGCCTCTGCTTTTTCATGAAAGGAGAGAGAATAACAAAAGATATGCTTTCTTTGTCTGAGGCTACTATAGCGCAGCAGGGTGCGCCTGTCAACGAGTGTGACAAATAATTCACAAATTGTTCACAGCCCGGCGGCCCATTGCCTCTTGACGGTACGGGGAGATCGTGGTAATATTTAGCCTGCTAATTTTTAGTATGCTAACTACCGCCACCTCCGGCCCTGTGGCCGTCAGGCGGCTGACAGAGGAGGAATGACAATGACGTGCCGGGAGCGATGCAAATTTCAGCACCTCGGGCCGCTGATCGGCTATTGTGACCACCAGATACACCGGCTGATGACCCGGATGCTGCGGCAGTATGAGGTTTCGCCCATGCAGTGCCGGACGCTGACCTATTTGCAGGAGGCGGAGGGCGAGGTGAACCAGCGGATGCTGGAGGAGCACCTGATGGTAAAGCCCTCCACCGCCAGCGGGATCGTGGGGCGGCTGGAGGAAAAGGGGCTGCTGCGGCGGCAGACCAGCCGCAGTGACGGGCGGTGCCGCATTCTGGCGCTGACCGACAGCGGGCGGCAGTTTTACACACAGTTCTGCGCCATCGCGCAGCAGGTGAACCGTCAGGCGGAGCAAAATTTCTCCCCGGAGGAGAGGGAGACGCTGCGCAGGCTGCTGCTGCGGCTGGCCGACAATCTCAGCGAGACAGGAGAAGACGCGCAATGAGAACATTTATACCCTATACAAAAGGCTATCGCCAGTGGATATTGCTGGGCGTGGCGTGCTCCGTAGCCGAGGCGGTACTGGAGCTGGAGCTGCCAAAGGCCATGAGCCAGATCGTGGATGTGGGCATCGCCGGCGGCGACAGGGCATACATCATGTGGACGGGGCTGAAGATGCTGGCGCTGGCCATGCTGGCGCTTTTAAGCGGCGTGGGCGCGGCGGTGTTTGCCGCAAAGGCGGCCATGGGCTTCGGCGCGCAGGTGCGTCAGGCGGAGTATGAGCAGGTGCAGCGCTTCTCGTTTGCCAACATCGAGCATTTTTCCACCGCCAGCCTGATCACACGCCTGACCAACGACGTTTCATCGGTGCAGATGACGCTCTTTATGGGCATGCGCATGTGCATCCGTGCGCCGGTGATGCTGATCACCGCGCTGATCAAGGCGCTTGAGATCAGCCTTGATCTGAGCCGGGTATTTCTGGTCGTGGTGCCGCTGCTGGTGCTGGCGGTGGTGATCGTGCTGCGGTATGTGGGGCCGTTTTTCACCGCGCTGCAATCCGCCACTGACGATGTAAACCTTGTGGTGCAGGAGAATCTGAATGCCGTGCGGGTGGTAAAGTCCTTTGTCCGGGAGGATGAGGAGACGGAGAAATTCCGCGTCCGCAGCGATAAGCTCCGCGACACCTCCGAGCGGGCCTTCAGCTTTGTGGTGATGTTCATGCCGGCGGTGGTTCTGCTGATGGGCGGCACCATCGTATCGCTCATGTGGCTGGGCGGCCATGATGTGGCGGCGGGTACGCTGCTCTCCGGCGACCTGCTGGCCTTTTTCACCTACGCCAGCGAGATCCTCATGTCCCTGATGATGGTTTCCATGGTGCTGATGGTGCTGACCCGCGCCATCGCCTGCGGCAAGCGGATCAAGGAGGTGCTGTGCGAGCAGCCGGAGATTACCGACGCACAGGCAGACCCGGCGCTGACTGTGGAAAACGGCGATATCCGCTTTGAGCATGTGTACTTCAAGTACCATCCTACCGCAGAGAACTGGAACCTGAGCGATATCAGCGTGCATATTGAAAGTGGCATGACCGTAGGCATTCTGGGCGGCACCGGCAGCGCCAAGACCACGCTGGTGAGCATGATCCCCCGGCTCTATGAGGTCAGCGAGGGCGCGGTGTATGTCGGCGGCCGCAACGTAAAGGACTACACCATGGAGGCGCTGCGCAGCGGCTGCGCCATGGTGCTGCAAAAGAACACCCTCTTTTCCGGCACCATCCGTGAAAACCTGCGCTGGGGCAGAGCGGATGCCACCGACGCCGAGATGGAGGAGGCCTGCCGCATGGCCTGCGCCGATGAATTTATCAGCAAAATGCCGGATGGGTACGATACCCATATCGAGCAGGGCGGCACCAACGTGTCCGGCGGCCAGAAGCAGCGCCTGTGCATTGCCCGCGCCATTCTGCGCCGGCCCAAGGTGCTGATTCTGGATGACTCCACCTCCGCGGTGGATACCGCCACCGACGCTAAGATCCGCGGCGCGCTGCGTGCGGCGCTGCCCGGCACTACCAAGCTGATTATCGCCCAGCGCATCACCTCCGTGATGGATGCGGATCTGATCCTGGTGCTGGACGATGGCCATGTGGTGGGGCAGGGCACCCACGCCCAGCTGATGGACAGCTGCGAGATCTACCGCGAGGTCTATGAATCCCAGCAGGAAGGAGTGAGCATTGATGGCTGATACAAAGAGAACCGCGTCCGGCCACGGCAGACATGGCCCTGGCGGCCACGGCTACCAGCGCCCCAAGGATATGAAGGGCACCTTCCGCAAGCTGATGCGGTATGTGGGCCGCTATAAGGGAGCGCTGATACTGGTGGCGGTGTGCCTGCTGGCCAGCTCCGCCGGCAGCGTGGCCACCAGCTATATGCTCAAGCCGCTGCTGAATAACTATATTATTCCCGGCGATTTCCCCGGCCTCTTCAAAATGCTGCTGGTGATGGGCGGCCTGTTTGCCCTCAGCGCGCTGTGCTCCTACGCCTATGCGCGGATCATGGTGCATGTGGCCCAGCGGACGGTGGCCGCCATCCGGCAGGATCTGTTTGACCATTTGCAGGCGCTGCCCATCCGCTATTATGACTGCCACCAGTCCGGCGATCTGATGAGCCGCTTTACCAACGATATCGATACCGTCTCGGAGATGCTCAACAGCAGCTTTGCCAGCGTCGTCTCCAACGTGCTGACCTTTTTGGGCACGGTGCTGATGATGATCGTGCTCAATCCGTGGCTGACGCTGATCACCTTCGTGTTTCTGGGGCTGATGGCCGGCGTGGTCAAGACCGTGGGCGGCCGCAGCCGCGTCAATTTCCAGCGCCAGCAAAAGGCGCTGGGCGCAGTGAACGGCTACATCGAGGAGATGATCGAGGGACAGAAGGTCATCAAGGTCTTTAACCACGAGCAGGAGGCCATCAGCCGCTTTACGGTGCTCAACGACAGCTACCGTCACTCCGCCACGGCGGCGCAGGCCTACGCCGGCATGATGATGCCCGCCATGGGCAACCTGAGCAAGATCAACTACGCCGTCACCTGCTGCGTCGGCGGATTGCTGGCCATCGGCGGCGTGTTCGATGTCGGCTCGCTGGGCGCGTACCTGCTGTACGTCAAGCAGGTCAGCCAGCCGGTGGGCCAGATCAGCCAGCAGATCAATACGCTGCTGGCGGCGGCCGCCGGCGCCGAGCGGATCTTCGCCGTGATGGACGAAGCGCCGGAGGTGGACGAGGGCAAGACCGTCATCGTCCGGGTGGAGAAAAACGGCGATACCCTGACCGAGACGGCGCAGCGCACCGGTCACTGGGCGTGGAAGAAGCCGGACGGCAGGCTGGTGGAGCTGCGGGGCGATGTGCGCTTTGACCATGTGACCTTCTCCTACGACGGGGAAAAGACCGTGCTCAACGATGTGTCTCTCTTCGCCAAGCCCGGCCAGAAGATCGCCTTTGTCGGCTCCACCGGCGCGGGCAAGACCACCATCACCAACCTTATTAACCGCTTTTACGATGTGCAGCAGGGCACCATCACCTATGACGGCATCGACGTGAAGGATATCGCCAAGGAGTCGCTGCGCCACTCGCTGGGGATGGTCTTGCAGGATACCCATCTGTTTACCGGCACGGTGGCCGACAACATCCGCTATGGCAAGCTGGACGCCACAGACGAGGAGGTGCATGCCGCCGCCAAGCTGGCCAATGCCGACACCTTTATCCGCCATCTGCCGCAGGGCTATGACACCGTCATCACCGGCGACGGCGCGGGCCTCAGTCAGGGCGAGCGGCAGCTGCTGGCCATTGCCCGGGCCGCCGTGTCCGATCCGCCGGTGCTGATCCTGGACGAGGCCACCTCCTCCATCGATACCCGCACCGAGACGCTGATCGAGCGGGGCATGGACTCTCTCATGGAGGGCCGCACGGTGTTCGTCATCGCCCATCGTCTCTCCACCGTTCGCAATGCCAAGGCGATTCTGGTGCTGGAGAACGGACAGATCATCGAGCGGGGCGATCACGCCCAGCTGCTGGCGGAACAGGGCCGGTACTATCAGCTGTATACCGGTCAGGCAAAATTGAGCTGAAGGAGAATGCGTCATGACAGAAAAAGAGCTTTGCCAAAAGGCCATGGATATGCTGGATATGGCCTACATCCCCTATTCCCACTTCCCCGTGGGAGCGGCGCTGGAGTGCGCCGACGGCACGGTGTTCACCGGCTGCAACATTGAAAACGCTGCCTACGGCGCCACCGTCTGCGCCGAGCGCACCGCCATCTTCAAGGCCGTCAGCGAGGGCCATCGTGACTTTGTCCGCATTGCCATCGCCGGACGCAGCGACGATTACTGCGTGCCCTGCGGCACCTGCCGGCAGGTGATGATGGAGTTTGCCCCGGAGCTGGAGGTGCTGTGCGTCAACCGGGCGGGCGAGGCGAAGAAATTCGCCCTGAAGGAGCTGCTGCCGTATGGCTTTGACCATACATGGCTATAATGAACAAAGATTTCCGGCAAAAAGACGGAACAAATTCCTGCGAGTCTGCGTCTAAAGGACAGACCCACAGAAGCTGTGGAAAAACAAGGAGGATTTTTCTGATGAAAAAATTTCTGGCAATGATGCTGGCGCTGATGATGGTGCTGTCTCTGGCGGCCTGCGGCGGCAACAAGGACGCTGCGGGCGATCAGCCCGCCGAGATCACCGGCACCCTGAGCCTGTTGGAAACCGTGTGGAACGACTTTGGCGAGGATGAGAAGTTTGCCGTCGTCGGCGGCGGCCCGGAGCAGGAGAACATGGTGGACGACGCCCCCGGCGCCTATGACCTGACCGACCGTTCTCTGGCTGAGATCAATCTGGTGCTGCCGGAGAGCGCACAGGTGGATGAGGCCGCGTCGCTGATCCATATGATGAACGCCAACACCTTCACCGCCGCCGCCTATCACGCCACCGGCGACGCCGATGCGCTGGCCACGGAGCTGCGCGGCGCCATTCAGGATCACCAGTGGATGTGCGGCTTCCCCGACAAGGTGGTGGTAGCCGTCCGCGATGCGTATGTGGTGGTGGTGTTCGGCGCCGATGAGCTGGTGGACGATTTTGCCAGCCGCCTGAGCGGCATTTTCGGCATGAAGCTGGCCTATGACGAAGCGCTTCAGGTGTGAGAGTGCGCCACTTGAAGCAGGCGGCCTTTGTGCTGCTCAGCTGCGCCCTTGTGCTGGGCGCGGCCAGATGGCTCCCTGAAACTGAAAAGGAAGCGCCGCCGAGTGCGGCGCTTCCTGAGGTGTATGTGTACGAGGGGTATGCCGCCTCCACCGAGGCGGCGCTTGATGAAAAGTCCCTCTCCTACGCGGCGCGGAAGTTTCAGCAGCTCTACGACGGGTACCTGACCGCCAACGCCGGACATATCTACCTGTCGGTGATCCCCGACAAGGGCAGCTTTACCCGGCCGCCGGAGGGGTATACCCCCGCCGCGGCGCAGGAGACGGCGGACGCGCTGCTGGGCGAACTGGATTTTGTCCGGTATGCGGACATCGCGCCGCTTTTGACGCTGGAGGACTATTACCGCACCGATCCCCACTGGCGGCAGGAGCGGCTGATCCCCACGGCGCAGGCGCTGGCGCAGGCCATGGGCGTTCCTATGGCGGATGCTTTTGAGGAGAACACGGCGGATGAGTCCTTTTCCGGAAGCTATGCAGCCAAGGCGGACGAGCCGCTGGCGGCGGATACGCTGTGCTATCTCACCGGCAAGGTGCTGGACGCCTGCACGGTCTACGACTATGAGACGCAGGCGGACGAGCCGCTGTACGACCTGTCCGCCGTGGACACGGACACGCCCTATGACCTTTACTTACAGGGCAGCCGCTCTCTGCTGCGCGTTGACAGCCCCCTTTCCGCCACCGACAAAACGCTGGTGGTGTTCCGGGACTCCTTTGCCAGCAGCCTGATCCCCCTGCTGGCGGAAAGCTATCGCACCATCTACGCGGTGGATATCCGCTACCTCTCCACGCAGCTGCTGGGCCGGTTCTTCACACCGGACGGCAGCGAGGATGTGCTGTTTCTCTACAGCACCATGGTGCTCAACAACAGCAAGACCATGAAATAGAAAAAAGGCGCGTCCATGCAGGTAAAAGCATGGGCGCGCCGCTCTTTATTTATCGGATCTGTCCGTTTCCACGGATGATATACTTATAGGTGCTCAGCTCGTCCAGACCCATGGGGCCGCGGGCGTGCAGCTTCTGGGTGGAGATGCCCATCTCGCAGCCAAGGCCAAACTCACCGCCGTCCGTGAAGCGGGTGGACACGTTCACATACACCGCCGCACTGTCGGTTCCGTTGACAAAGCGCTGTGCGTTTTCCGCGTTTTCCGTGACGATGCACTCGCTGTGGCCTGTGGAGTGGGCCAGCACATGGCCGATGGCCTCGTCCACGCTGTCCACGATGGCGACAGCCAGAATATAGTCCAGAAATTCCGTGTCGAAGTCCTTTGCGCCGGCAGGCGTGCCGGGAATGATGGCGGCGGCCCGGCTGTCCAGCCGCAGCTCTACCGGGCTTTGCCCCGCGGCGGAGCGGTCATCCACCAGCGCCTTTTTCAGCATGGGCAGGAACCGCTCTGCCACGGCGCTGTGCACCAGCAGCACCTCCTCGGCGTTGCAGACGGAGGGACGGCTGGTTTTGGCGTTTACCACAATGCGCAGCGCCATGTCCAGATCGGCGAAGGCGTCCACATAGACGTGGCAGATGCCGGTGCCGGTCTCAATACAGGGGACGGTGGCGTTCTCCACGCAGGAGCGGATCAGCCCCGCGCCGCCCCGGGGGATCAGCAGATCCACCAGCCCCTTGGCGGTCATGATATCGGCGGCGCTCTGGCGGGTAATATCCTCCACGATGTTGACGATCTCGGCGTCGCCGCCTGCCGCCGCGATTCCGGCCTTCAGCGCCTTGACAATGGCGTGAGCGGATTGATACGCCTCCTTGCCGCAGCGCAGCACGCACACGTTGCCGCTTTTAACGGCCAGCGCCGCCGCGTCGGAGGTGACATTGGGGCGGCTTTCATAGATGATGGACACCAGACCCAGCGGCACCTGCTGCTTGCAGATGGTCATGCCGTTGGGACGGCACACCTCGGAGAGAATGCGGCCCGTGTGATCCGGCAGTCCGGCGATTGCCCGGATGCCGTCGGCCATGGCGGCGATCCGCTTTTCGTCCAGATAGAGCCGATCCAGCATTACCTGGGAAATATGCTGCCGCGCCGCGTCCATATCCGCCCGGTTGGCCGCCAGAATAGCGGCGCTTTCCGCCTCAAGACGGTCGGCCATGGCCCGCAGCAGGGCATTTTTCGTTTCGGCGGAGGCGCTGCTGATGTGGGGCCACGCCGCCTTTGTTTTCTTCAGAATGTCGATGGTCGTCATGCTTCAGCCTCCTTTACCAGAAAGCGGGTGCCCACCGGCTTGCCCGCCACCACGTCATATAAAAGCTCCGGCCGCTGCCCGTTGGCGATCACCATCTGGCAGCCTGCCGCCGTAGCCACCTGCGCGGCGTGAAGCTTGGTGGCCATGCCGCCGGTGCCCAGTGCGCTGCCGCTGCCGCCGCCCAGCGCCAGAATGTGGTCGTCAATATCGGCCACGGTGTGGATCAGCTTTGCATCGGGGTTTCGGTGGGGGTCGCTGTCATAGAGCCCGTCAATATCGCTCAGCAGGATCAGCAGCCGCGCGCCTACCGCCGCCGCCACAATGGCGGAAAGGGTGTCATTTTCCCCGATGGTGTTCTCCACGCCGATCTCATCGGTGGCCACCACGTCATTTTCGTTGATGATGGGCAGTGCGCCCAGCTCCAGCAGGCGGAAGATGGTGCTGCGCATGTTGTGGCTGCGGTGCTCGTTCTTCACGTCCTCGCCGGTCAGCAGCACCTGGGCTACCGTGTGGCTGTACTCGTTGAAGAGCTTGTCATAGGTGTACATCAGCTCGCATTGGCCCACGGCGGCGGCGGCCTGTTTGGTGGGCATGTCCTTGGGCCGCCCCGGCAGGTTTAGCTTGCCCACCCCCATGCCGATGGCACCGGAGGACACCAGAATGATCTCGTGCCCTGCATTTTTCAGGTCGCTGAGCACCTTGCACAGCTTTTCCATCCGCTGGATATTCAGCCGTCCCGTGGCGTGGGCCAGCGTGGACGTGCCGACTTTTACGGTAATACGCATCAGAAGATCCTCCCGAGAGGTTATTTGTCCCCTATTATAGCGCCTTACACGCCGTTTTGCACGTCTTTTTTTCGTTAAAACTGCCCTTTCAAAAGAGAAGCGGCCATGCCGCCAGCGCCAGCAGCGCGGAAAGGGCGCCGTGCAGCGCCTTTGCCAGCAGGTAACGTCCCAGCGGCAGGCCGGTATCCGCCAGCACCGCCGCCGTCTGGCAATGGACGGATACGCCGCCCCAGCCCAGCATCGCCGCCGCCGCGCAGAAGCCGGCAGGGGAGGGGGACAGGGCGGCCACGCCGGAGGTCAGCTCCAGCAGGCCCGCTGCCGCGCCCGGCCAGTCCGGACACACCGCTGCCAGCAGTGCCGCCAGTGCCAGAAAGAACACCACAAAGGCGCAGATGTGAACCATAGCCAGCGCTGCATCGCGCACGCAGGCGACAAACAGCACCGGCAGGGAGGGGGCAGGCGGCGCGGATACCGCTTGGCCGGGCGCCGTCTCCCGGCGGGAAAGGCCGCCCAGCAGTCCGCCTGCCGCCAGTGCCGCCAGAAGGTGGATGCCGTACAGGACAAGACCGGCGCGGCGGCTGCCGAATACCCCTGCGCCGACGAGGGAGAGGATAAAGGAGGGGCCCGCGTTGTTGCAAAAGGTCAGCAGGCGCAGCGCCTGCTGACGGGAGATACCGCCCTGCCGGTACAGCTGGCCCAGCGTCCGGGCGCCCACCGGATAGCCGCCCACGGCGCCCAGCAGAAATACGGCAGCCTCCTCGGGAATGCCCAGATGCCGCAGCATGTGGAAAAAGCCGCAGCCTGCGGCAAAAGACACCGCCGCGAAAAAGGGGAACAGCGCCGGGATCACCGACCGGGCGCACAGCGACAGTCCTTGGCGTACCGCCTGCCCCACCGTCTCACTCTGCCATAAAAGCGCCGCCAGCCATGCCAGCAGCACGCCGCCGCGCAGCGCCGATCGTATGCGCGCCTTCACCGGCCTCACCTCCCGGCAAAGCATATGCGCGTGGGCCGCCATCCATGCCCGGACAGGCAATTTCCCGCCCGGCGGCGCATAGATATCAGGGGAGGTGAGGCTTATGGGCGAGGGTATCGGTAAGCGGTTGGCGCAAAAAAGTCTGGCGGCGGCTGAGCGGTTGGATCTGCCGCCGATTCTGGCCCCGGGTATTCCCCGGATGGAGCTGTACGGCAGCCACGCTTTCTACATGGACCGCCACCGCGGCGTGCTGGCCTACTCCACCGAGGCGGTGGATATCAACGGCGGCTCGGTGGTGGTGCGCCTGACGGGCCGGGAGCTGCAATTGCAGGCCATGACCGGCGAGGAGCTGCGCATTGACGGCGTGATCGAAAAAATCGAATTGGTGGAGTAGCTATGTACGCAAAAGTATGGAACTATCTGCGGGGCAGCGTGCTGCTGCGGTGCCAAAGCGCCGCGCCGGAGCGGGTGCTGAACCTGTGCGCCGTACACGAGATCCCGTTCTGGGACGTGAGATGGCAGACGGAGCGGTGCTTCACGCTGCGCACCACCCGGGCAGGCGCGCAGCAGCTGGCGGAGGCCGCCGCCGATACAGACGCCCGGCTGGAGCGTCTGGGCGAGCAGGGCGCGCCGCTGATGCTGCGCCGGATGCGGCGGCGCTATGTGCTGCTGGCCGCGCTGGTGCTGGCGATGGCGCTGTATGCCTACGGCAGCAGCTTCATCTGGGATTTTCAGGTAACGGGCAACGACACCGTGCCCACGGAAAAAATCCTGCGTGCACTGGAGCGCAACGGCGTAAGCGTGGGCACGCATGCGCTCAGCTTCGATCAGGAGACGCTGCGCAACCATGTGCTGCTGGAGCTGGGGGATATTTCGTGGCTGTCGGTCAACGTAAAGGGCTGCACCGCCCATGTGCAGGTGGTGGAGCGCAGACGGCCGCCGCAGGTGGCGGACAGGGAGAGCAGCTGCAACGTGGTGGCCGGGCGCAGCGGCCTTGTCACCCGTGTGGAGGCGCTGGACGGGCAGGCCGTGGTGCAGCCCGGCACGGTGGTCACGCAGGGTCAGCTGCTGATCTCCGGGGTGGCGGACGACCGCTTCGGCGCGGTACGGTTCCTGTGCGGCCGGGGCCGGGTCTATGCCAGAACGTGGTATACGCTGTCGGTTTCCGTGCCGCTGACGGCGGAGGAAAAGACCGACGCTGTGAAAACCGTCAGGCGCGTGGCGCTGGATCTGGGAAAACAGCGGATAAAAATCTACGGAAAGGGTAGCATGTTGGGGGCAGGTTGTGATAAAATAACCACAAATCATCCGCTGACGCTTCCCTTTGGCCTGCGTCTGCCTGCCGCGCTGACGGTGGAAACCGTGACGTACCGGGAAAGCCGGACGGTCCAGCGCTCCGCGGCGCAGGCCCGGGCAGAGGGCGAGGCACAGCTGCTGGCGCAGCTGCCCGGACTGATGACGCAGGGCGGTACGGTCACATCCACCCGCTTTTCCGCCCAGCGGCAGGGGGAGATGCTGTGCGTGACGCTGACGGCGGAGTGCCGCGAGCAGATCGGCGTCAGCGTGGAAGTGGAGAAAGAAGGCTTATAAAGACATGGAACAACGCATCAGTATCGAACGCATGGAGGAGGCCATCAATCTGTTTGGCTCCTTCGATGAGAATATCCGCCTGCTGGAAACGGAATTTCAGGTGCAGGTGGCCAACCGGGGCGGTGAGATCGTCATCTCCGGCGAGCCGGAGAACGTGATGCTGGCGGAAAAGGCGGTGCAGGCCCTGCTGACGCTCAGCGCCAAGGGCGAGGCCATCAACCAGCAGCACGTCCGCTACGTTATCGGCCTGTGCCGCAGCGGCCAGTCCGAGCGCATCAGCGAGCTGACGCAGGATGTGATCTGCATCACCAGCAAGGGGCGGCCCGTCAAGCCCAAAACCATCGGCCAGAAGCAGTATGTGGACTCGGTGCTGCACAACACCGTCACCATCGGCGTTGGCCCCGCCGGTACGGGCAAGACGTATCTGGCGGTGGCGGCGGCGGTGGCCGCCTTCCGGGACAAGCAGGTGAACCGCATCGTGCTGACCCGGCCTGCGGTAGAGGCCGGCGAGCGGCTGGGCTTTCTGCCCGGCGACCTGCAATCCAAGGTGGATCCCTATCTGCGGCCGCTGTATGACGCGCTGTTCGACATGCTGGGCGCGGAGACGTATCAGAAATATCTGGAGCGGGGCAATATCGAGGTGGCGCCGCTGGCCTACATGCGGGGCCGCACGCTGGATGACAGCTTCATCATTCTGGACGAGGCACAGAACACCAGCCGCGAGCAGATGAAGATGTTCCTGACCCGTATGGGCTTTGGCTCCAAGATGGTCATTACCGGCGATGTGACCCAGATCGACCTGCCCGCCGACAAGGTCAGCGGACTGAAGGAGGCCATGAAGGTGTTGCGGGATGTGGAGGGCGTTGGCATCTGCCGTCTGACGCAGGAGGACGTGGTGCGCCATGTGATGGTGCAACGGATCATCGAGGCTTACGCCCGGTATGAGGACAGGAGGAAGAAATGAAACGACACTATATCCCGGTAACGGCGGATGTCCCCGGCGTCAGCGACGGTACCAAGAGCTTCCTGCGCAAGGTTATCCGCACGGCCCTTGACCGGCAGGGGGTGGACGTACCCTGCGAGGTGGATGTATACGTCACCGGCGACGCCGGCATACAGGAATTGAACCGCGACATGCGGCAGGTGGACAGGCCCACGGATGTGCTGAGCTTCCCCGCGCTGGAGCTGGCGGAGGGGCAGCTGCCGGATGAGGAGGACGCGGACGTGGCCACCGGCCTTGTGCCGCTGGGCGACATGGCCATCTCGCTGGAGCGGGTGAAGGCGCAGGCCAAGGAGTACGGCCATTCAAACCGGCGGGAGCTGGCCTATCTGGCCGTCCACTCTGTGCTGCACCTGCTGGGCTATGACCACATGGACGAGGGAGAGCAGAAGGCCCGCATGCGTGAGCGGGAGGAGACCATCATGGCCGCACTGGGCCTTGAACGGAAATAAATATACAAAAAGCTCAAATGAAAGAAAGTTGAGGATCACCTGA
>Ga0129314_1000850_pt1 | contig 26725 bp, 24 predicted proteins | sample O1111metagenome_FD_94431 | JGI IMG/M metagenome (GOLD analysis project Ga0129314, IMG submission 94431) | Orangutan individual fecal microbial communities from fecal samples from Wisconsin, USA - O1111 metagenome | ecosystem: Host-associated > Mammals > Digestive system > Large intestine > Fecal... | reverse complement strand
TTTTGCGCCAGCAGATTTGCCATTGCGCAGCAGGAAGCCACATTAGGCAGGAACCACAGCGTATGGCTCAGCACGTTCAGAAGGCGCGTGTCCGAAAACGGCATCGGCGGCTTTTGCGCGCCCAGCTTCAATTCATCGACGGTCGTTTCCAGATACGAACCGCGAATCAGATCAAGCCATTTCTGCACATAGTCCTCATAGACAAAATGCGCATCTTTGCCTTTGCCCTCGGCGGAGAAGAAAATATTCAAGTCAAATTCGTCGAACTCGCCCTGTTTGGCAATCTGCTGGATGCTGTCCGGAATTTTATAGGTCAGCATGACCATTCGCGGTAGTGCCGCGTAGGGATTATCCTCGCCCACCCAGTTTTCTTTGGCGCGTTGTTCATCGGAATACGTCCAGTTGTAAATCTGTTCTTCGATGAACTCACCGGAGTTCAGAGCGCGGAACGGTGTGCCGGACAGATAGAGATAATAGGTCGTTGTAATGGGCAGCCACGTTTCATCGTAGGCATTGCCGCGATCATATTTGCTCAAGTCCTCATCGTAGCTGTCCTCGTCCTGCTCAAACAGCTTTTTCGCACTGTCCTTCCACGCGCCGAAGTGGTACTCATCGAAAACCACCAAATCCCAGTTGGTAGTATGCACCCACTCGTTATTGGCTTTGATGCCGCCAGTCGCTTTATTCACACCGAGAAAATCCTGAAAAGAACCGAAGCAGACAATGGGCTTGCTCTTATCCGCCCGCTGATACTGTAAATCCAGCGTGTCCTGCAGATTATTTGCATCGCGGGAGATAAACTGCCAGCCCTCAAAATCCACATGACTGATCAAATCCTCGCGCCACGCGGTCTGCACGGCGGGCTTGAACGTCAAGATCAGGACACGGGAGAACCCCATTTTCTTTGCCAGCTCATAGGAAGCGAAGGTTTTGCCGAAGCGCATCTTGGCGTTCCACAGAAACTTCGGCGTCCGCATAGAACCTTCTTCATAGACAGATCGGTAATAGGCGATTGTCCGGTTAACTGCATCCTCCTGCTCCGGGCGCATACGGAAGGCCTGCGTTCGGTTTTCATCGTTGGTGGTGTGATTGCGAACGGCGATAATTGCCGCACGCACATCATCCGCCGTGCATTTGAACCACTCGCCGTCCATGCCGGCGATCTGCTTGCGGCGGAGCATCTTGTGGACGTCCTTATCGGTGAACGAACCGCCGTCCGGGTACATGGCGGACTCGCGCAGGACAATGCGATAGGGAACGCTTCCGGCCGGCCGCTTGGCAGGATACTGCTGCGCCACACGCTTGTCCACGTCTCTCGAGGTATAGCCGACTTTCAGAAGCCCCTTGTACTGCGGATTGGTGTCCTTATAGGCATAGATCATCGGGTGAGACTCCGGACGCTGGGAAAAAAATGTCATTTCAGGCATCATCCATCACCGCCTAACTCCATCGGTTTAATCATGGATTTGATGAATGTGATTTCTTCATTAGTCAACCCGTATTTTTCGTACAACTCGGCATCCGTCCACGCCTTAGAAAAGTCTTGCTGTGGAACAAATCCGTATCTCTCTTTCGAGAGATTGATAGATGATAATGCTTGCAAAATTAAAAAGCGAGCAAACTTTGTTTGTAAATATTTATAAAAGTTCTCCACTTCTGTTTCCCGATCGGATGAAAACGCAACAACATATGAATCTGTACAGATTTCTGCTGGCTGCAATATTTGCATTTTTGCAATAACTTTATATTTTCCATCTTTGTCGGGCTCGCTGGCATGTTCACTTGTGACACGACTAATCATGACCTTGTACTTATCTACAAATTCCAAGCCTTGGGAGACTTCGCTACGTTTGACAAATCCTTTTCCGCTACTGGAATATAACGCTAAATCGCCATTGCGAAAGCCGGCTTGGCCTCTGGTATTGGTTGCAAGGCCAAACGGATTACGAGAACTAATAAAGTCCACAACGGTTGGCTCGTGTTTTTGTTGAACTTTTTTAATAATATCAATAGATTCATTATAGCGGACAAATACAGGAAACTCATTCAGAGGACGGATTTGTGTATTGTCTTACCCATTGACAATGTTGGTAATTGTACAATCAGACGTTTTTTCTCTTTCCCATAAGAAATAACTTACTCCACCACCGATGCTAATACCAGGGAAGCAATCTTTGGCGTTTTGATAATCAATCAGATGAGTTATGTGTCTGTCATTCAACATAGACTCTCTGAATTTATCAAGGCCTTTACCACCGTTAAACCAACGCGATGGCGTAATCATTATAAGGAAGCGCGGCATCAATTTTTTCGCTTGTTCAACAAACAAATGGTAAATAGGTTTGGCACTTGCACCGTTTCCTCCATCACTCATCTGGTAGGGCGGGTTTCCGATAATCACATCAAACTTCATCTTGAAAATATCCTCCGGCTTGGTGGTGTGGATCAGTTCGTAGGCGTGGGACTCTAAATTTTCTCCACGCTTTTCTGCGCCGTACTCTTTCTCCGATGCGCCGCAGAATACGCATTTTCCGTCCTTCCAGCGGTGCCGGATGTTCTTGTAGCGGATGTTGCCCTGTACGGTGTCAAAGTGCGAAACAGAATAAATGCTGTTAGGGTACTTGGAGCAGTAAACGCTCCGGCGCGCCAGCAGACTGGTCAGCTCCGTAATGGCGATACCGAAAAGCTGCCTGTGGAAAATGTGGTCGATCCGCTTCTGCAAATCAGGGATCACCGGTTCCAATCCCACCAGCAGCCGCTTGGCGATTTCCCGCAGGAAAACGCCGGATTTGCAGGCAGGATCGAGGAATGTGGTATCCGGGTCAGAAAATAGCTCCTGCGGCAGCATATCGAGCATTGCGTTTGCCACTTCCGGGGGCGTAAACACTTCATCGTTGGAAAGGTTGGCAATGCAGGACAGTACGTCCGGGTTATATGCCGAAATATATAAATCGTTACTCATACTGCGCCAGCCTCCTGTAATCTGTCAACGGATACTCCCGCACCGGGGCTGGAATGAACGCCTGTACTTCCTCGTCGTACTCCCCGCCGAGCTGGAAAATATTCATCTGCTCCTCATGCCCGCTGAGAAGCTCGTCCAGCGCGTAGTCGCGGCGCTTGATTTGATTGCCCGTGACCAGATTCCACTCGGCAAAAATGATGGGGCTGCCGTCTGCCTGCTGCATGGTGAGCGCATCACCGCAGAGAATGTTCTTGCGCAGGATGAATTTGACCGTTTCGCGGCACTGGTCGTTGGCTTGGGTCTTGGCGTTGGCTGTATATTCCTCATTCCAGATTTCAAAGAGCTTTTGGCGGCAAATCTCGGTGTTGTCTTCCAAAATATCCACGCCGTAGATGCTGGTGATGGCAAGAACGGCGTATCGTTCATAGTCAAACGGACTTTTGCCGTACTTGTTCTTGACCACCGCCAGCTTGCGGCGCAGGATTTCCGTGAGGAACGCACCTTCGCCGCAAGCCGGTTCCAGAAAACGAGAGTCAATGCGTTCCGTTTCCTGCTTTACTAGGTCGCACATTGCCTTTACTTCCCGCTCGTTGGTGAAAACCTCGCCGTGGTCGGCTACTCGCTGTTTGGATTTGACCTGTTTTTCCGGCATCCCATCGCCCCTCTGTTCTGCAGGAGGCACAGCGGTTTGGCGAAAAGGTGTACCTTCCTGCCAAGCGATTTTTGCGATCGAAGCGTTTGCTAAAATGCGATGCTTTTCGCAGTTCTTCGGTGGGAATCCATTCAAAATCGTGGTATGATTGATTTGTATATAAAAAATGCGTTTTTACAGGAAGGTACACATTCCTGCAAAGACGCACCAGTTACGGTAATTTGGCTTTTTCGTAAATCTCCGCCCGGTAGCGAAATGTGGACAGCGGCATCCCACACTCCTTTGCTGCCGCTGTTCCCGTGATTTCACCGCTTTTCCAACGCTGACAGACGGCGTGGAAGTTCTCTGGCAGCGGTTTGGGAACCCGCCCGAAGCGGATTCCCTTTGCTTTCGCTGCTGCAATGCCCTCTGCCTGGCGCTGACGGATATTGGCGCGCTCGTTTTCGGCAACAAACGAAAGCACCTGCAGCACAATGTCGCTGAGGAAGGTTCCCATTAAATCCTTGCCGCGCCGGGTATCCAGCAGCGGCATATCCAGCACCATAATGTCGATGCCCTTATCCTTTGTGAGCACCCGCCATTGCTCCAAAATTTCGGCGTAATTGCGTCCCATACGGTCAATGCTTTTGATATAGAGCAGATCGTCTTTTTCCATCTTTCGCAGCAGTTTCTTATATTGCGGGCGGTTGAAATCTTTGCCGGACTGCTTGTCCATGTAAATATTCTTCTCGGCAACACCGGCTTCCCGCAGGGCAATCACCTGACGATTCTCATTTTGTTCTTTAGTAGAAACGCGGATGTATCCATAAGCCGTAGATTTGATATTACTTCACATCCTTCCGCTTCTGCAGTGCGTTTCGCTCCACCGCCTCGCCGCAGCGGAGCGAGCCGCGCTTGAGCTTGCCGGAGAGTTTGGGGACACTGCAGCTCCAGCCGCATTCATCGGAGAGATGGTCCGCCGCCCCGGTCATGGTCATGCCGGCGCGGACGATGCAGGACTTAATCTCATTGCGGCAGTTTTCCGATCTTCTTACATTCAAACTTTTCTCCTGCTTTTTCGATGCGCTCTATGGCAAAATGGTTTTGTCAAATCGTGACACCCGTTCACCGTAGGCGCTGATTTTTGATGCACGCCTTTTCGCTGGAAATGCCGCCGATGTTACATTGATCACAGGAGACAGCCTCAGCTTTTGCCGTTTGTTTTATCTTTGCGTGAAACGGCGAAATGACAAGCCGAACAGCAAACCTTGTTCGCTGTCGGATGACACTCTGTTCCGTGCAAATAACCGCATAGGGCAGAAAAACATATTTGCCGTTTTCACTTGCTTTGATTTTGCATTCGATTTTAACGCTCTTTCCGAACGTCGTTCCTGCCTGGGACTCTCACCCCGGCGTTTCGTTCTCCCTGGTGCGCCGGATGCGGCACTTCGCCAGAGGACATATCCCGTTCGGGCGGCCATGCAATTTTCAAGGTTCGGCTGCGATTGCAAGCCCATTTTGGCGAAAAAATAGCCCTCTCCCGTATATCCAAGAGGTCGGGAAACGCGCCGAAAAACGCAGCTTTCCACGCTTGTGGACAAGGCAGGAAAAGGGCGGAAGTGGAAGGGGGGACACCGCTATGCAGCCCAAACTCACAATTCAGGAGCGGCTCAAAGACTTGCGCGTGGAGCGCGGTCTAACGCTGGAACAGCTTTCTGCGGAAACAGAAATTTCAAAGTCCGCGCTGGGAAAATACGAAGCCGACGATTTCAAGGACATCTGCCCGTTCAGCTTAGCGAAGCTGCGAAGTTCTACGGCGTGTCCGCCGATCATTTGCCGGAGCTGACACAACAAAAAAATCGGCACCTGCTTTTTGGGCAGGCGCCGATTTCTTTTACCCTATAATGCGCTTGATTTTTTGGCGTAAGCGGCGTAAGTCCGCTTTTTCACACTCAAAAAATCAAGCAATTTCAAGGCTTTTCGGTATCTCTTAGTACATGCCGCCCATGCCGGGGCCCATGCCGCCGGCGGGATCGGCCTTCTTTTCCTCGGGCTTGTCAGCCACGAGGACTTCGGTGGTCAGAATCATCTTGGCAATGGAAGCAGCGTTCTCGAGAGCGCTGCGGGTGACCTTGACGGGGTCAATGATACCCGCTTTGATCAGGTCGACATACTCGCCGTTGGAGGCGTCAAGACCCTGGCCTTCCTCAAGGGAACGGACTTTCGCGACAACAACGTCGCCCTGCAGGCCGGCGTTGGTTGCAATCAGATGCAGAGGCGAAGACAGCGAGTTGAGCACGATGTTGGCGCCCGTGCGCACGTCGCCCTTCAGACCCTGCTTCTCGATCTCCTTCTCAAGGTCCTCGACGCAGTTGACGAGAGCCACGCCGCCGCCGGCCACGATGCCTTCCTCAACAGCCGCGCGGGTCGCGGAAAGCGCGTCGTCGATGCGAAGCTTCAGTTCCTTCTGCTCAGTCTCGGTGGCGGAACCGACCTGAATGACGGCTACGCCGCCAACCAGCTTGGCAAGGCGCTCCTTGAGCTTTTCCTTGTCGTAGTCGGAAGTGGAGTTCTCGATCTCGGTGCGGATCTGAGCGGCGCGGTTGCGGATGTCGTCCTTGTTGCCGCTGCCGTCGACGATGGTGGTGTCTTCTTTGGTGATGCGGATCTTCTTGGCGCGGCCAAGCTTGGACAGCTCAACGTTCTCGAGCTTTTCGCCAAGGTCGGAGGTGACCACTTCGCCGCCGGTGACCACAGCGATATCCTGAAGCATGGCTTTGCGTCTCTCGCCGAAGCCAGGAGCCTTCACGGCCACGGCAGTCATCGTGCCGCGCAGTTTGTTGACGACGAGGGTAGCCAGAGCCTCGCCTTCCACGTCCTCGGCGATGATCAGCAGGGGCTTGCCGGTCTGCAGGACCTTCTCGAGAATCGGCAGCAGATCCTTGATGTTGCTGATCTTGCCGTCGTGGATGAGCACATAGGCGTCTTCGAGCGAAGCTTCCATACGCTCGGGATCGGTGACCATGTAGGGGCTGATGTAGCCTTTGTCGAACTGGAGTCCGTCAACAGTCTCCAGCGTCGTGCCCGTGGTCTGGCTGTCCTCGACGGTGATAACGCCGTCGCGGCCGACCTTCTCCATGGCCTCAGCAATGATGGCGCCGATGGCTTTGTCGTTCGCGGAGATCGAAGCGACCTGGGCAATGTCCTCTTTGCCGTTAACCTGGTGAGCCATCGCCTTCAAATGCTCAGTCACCGCGTCTACGGCCATGGTAATGCCATTGCGAAGGTAAATGCCGTTGGCGCCGGCGGCCACATTCTTCATGCCTTCGCTGATCATCTCGCGGGCCAGAACGGTCGCGGTGGTCGTGCCGTCACCGGCCACGTCGTTGGTCTTGGAAGCGACTTCCTTGAGAAGCTGGGCGCCCATGTTCTCGAAGGCATCCTCAAGCTCAATCTCCTTGGCGATGGTCACGCCGTCGTTGGTGATGGTGGGAGAACCGAATTTCTTGTCCAGCACAACGTTGCGTCCCTTGGGACCGAGAGTTACGCCGACGGTATCGGCAACCTTGTTGATGCCGCGCTCAAGCGCACGACGCGATTCTTCGCCAAAAGCAAGAATTTTAGCCATTTATGAATTCCTCCTGAAAATAATGATGTCTGTCCAAAAAACTAATCAATCACCGCAAGAACGTCGCGCTCGCTGAAAATCACGAGCTTTTCCCCGTCAAGCTTGATTTCCGTGCCGGAGTACTTGCTGAAGACAATATGGTCGCCGACTTTCACTTCAAGGGGAAGCTTCTGACCGTTGTCGAGAATGCGCCCCGTTCCGACGGCGATGACTTCGCCTTCCTGGGGTTTTTCCTGCGCGGTATCCGGCAGATAAAGACCGCTCTTGGTCTTCTCTTCTCCACTGACAACTTTGACGACGATACGATCCGCAAGGGGTTTCAACTGCATTATTTATTCCTCCTAATATGAGTTCGACAAAAAATCCCCGAAGTGATTTTATTAGCACTTAATCACTTCGAGTGCTAACATTGGTTATGATACAATTTTGACGGTCAAATTCAAGGGCAGTCAGATAGAAATATTTTACATTTTACCGATGTTACTGATAATTTCTCGCATATCAGTCGTTTTTCGATGTACTATGTCATTTTGATTAATGCATGTAAAAACAATCACAAAACAGCCTCATCCATAAATTAAAGGGAGCAACCACAACGGATTGCTCCCTTAAAAATCATTGCTCCGTCAGAACATGATCCCCGGACACGAAGCGCGAAAAACGCTCCCGGCAATAGCGATGAACTTCCCCTGCCGTCGCCAGGTTCAGCACTTCATCGGCACAGACGCGCATTTCCTCGGTTTTCAACAGCGAAAGGATCCATTGAGTGCGCAGCATCTCGGAAGGGTTGACGCTGAAAGAACGCAGCCCCATGCCCAAAAGGATAGGACTCAGCAGCGGATCTCCTGCCATTTCTCCACACAAACTCACTGGCTTGCCGGCCGCCGTTCCATTTTTGATGGTGGTCTGCACAAGGCGCAGAACCGAGGGCGAAAACGGCGAATATAGGTAAGACAGCGTCGCGGCCAGGCGGTCGACGGCCATGGTGTATTGGATCAGATCGTTGCTGCCAATGCTGAGAAAGTCGCATTCGTGCGCGATCAGATCGGAAAGAACGGCGGCCGAGGGCGTCTCCACCACAACGCCGACTTTAGTGCGGGGATTAAAGGCCGTTCCTTCCTTGCGAAGTTCTTCTTTGACGTCATCAATCACGGCTTTTGCCGAACGTACCTCATCAATAGCCGAAATCAGCGGCAGCAGGATGGAAACGTCTCCGTAAGCGCTGGCGCGCAGAATGGCTTTGATTTGGATGCGGAAGATGTCCACGCGAGACAACGAATAACGAATCGCGCGGTGTCCAAGCGCCGGGTTCTTCTCCTCCGGCATGTTCAGATAAGAAGGGATCTTGTCGCCGCCGATATCAAGCGTGCGGAAGACCACCGGACGCCCTTTCATGGCCAGCAGCGCTTTCTTGTACTCCCAGAACTGCTCCCCTTCTGCCGGCAGATGCGCGCGGGTCAAATAAATGTATTCCGTCCGATAAAGTCCGACGCCGTGCCCGTCAACTTCCACAATCGACTTGATATCCGCATCGGTAGCCGCATTGCCATAAACTTTCAGCAGCACCCCGTCGGCGCTGCGAGCCGGCCTTCCCGCAAAACTGCGCAGCCCCTGCTGAAACTGCCTCTCCCGTTCCTGCCGCGCATGATACTCTTGAATCGTCTTCTCGTCCGGGTTGATAAAAACATCGCCATTACCGCCGTCAACAATGACAAAATCGCCGTGGTACACGTCGTCGGCAATTCCGCTGAGCCCTACCACGGCAGGCTTATGCTGATTGCGGGCCATGATGGTGGCATGGGAGCCGATTGTCCCCTCTTCACAGACCAGACCGACAATATTATTCTTCTGGATCATCGAGATTTCCGCCGTGCCCATGCTTTTGCAGACGAGGATCAGGCCTTCCCTCTCATCTTTGAGCAGGTCGCCGCCTTCGATATGCAGAAGCAGGCGGCACACGCGCGCCGAAACGTCTTTGACGTCGTCGGCTCGGGCCTTCAGGCAGTCGTTGTCCATGTTCTCGAAGACCTGAGCGAATTTCTCCGCCACCGTCTTGACAGCCCATTCGGCGTTGACATTCTGAGCGATGATCATATCTCGAATCTCGCCGAGAAATTCAGGATCTCTAAGCATAACGCCATGAACACGGTACAAATCGGGTCCCGCTTCGTCCTCGTCAACAACGGCCGCATTCTCGCCGCCATAAAGCTGCCGGATCTCTTCGCTGGCCGTCGCTACGGCCAGATTCAGACGCTCCACTTCCCCTTCGACGTCGTCGACATAGTCTTTTTCTATTTCGAGCTGCTCTTTCCAGTCTACGTAAACTTGCCCCATGACAATTCCCGGAGATACGCCCAGCCCCTTCACGCAATTTCCCCCCTCGTCTCCATGCAGAAATTGAAACCAAGATATCACAGACAAACGTTAAGCTCAACTATTAACTCCGCCGCAGGCATGCCGCGGTATCGTGACGGTGCTTGAGCAGTCTTATCTCGGCCGCTGGGCCGGCACGCTCAGCAAGGCATTGAGGCACGTAACGCCCCGTCAAAAACAGCTCATTTTCTCCGATATGTTCATCTCAAAAGTTTTCTGGCGTTTCGCCGAGGGCTGATCCGAACCATTATATATCGTATGATCCGTCTGCGCCTGATGTCTTGATGATGCCGGGCGCAGGCCGATACGGAGAAATACGGGATCGCCACGCCGGGCAAGCTCTGACCATGGAAGCCGGCAACTCCATCACCTTCGCGGGCAACGAGGAGCACACTTACGAAAACGTCGGCGCCGAATCCATGATCTATCAGTCACGATGAGCTTGCCCATATATCCCATCCGGAAAACAAAAAATACACGGCAAGCTGTCCCGGCAGGATAAAAAGCCCTGAAGGGTCAACACAGTTGAGCCCTCAGGACTTTTATCCATTCAGAACAATTGAAAGAAAATGAACAAATAAGCCTACCGCGACTCCACCTTCAGCACCCTTCCCGGGCGCTCTGCTGTGAAGACTCCGTTGTCAAGCACACAGCGGCCGCTGACAAACACCAAGTCAATGCCGACGGGAGGAAGTGTCGGCTGTTCAAACGTCGCCCTGTCGCTCACACTGTCCTTGTCAAACACGGTGATTGTAGCTTCCATGCCCTCCTTGAGGAATCCCACGCGGTCGTCGAGGCGCAGCAGCGTTGCGGGCAGCCCTGTCATCTTGTAAACAGCGTCCTCAATGGACATCAGGCTGTGTTCGCGTACAAGGCGCAGAAAACGCGGGAAAGTTCCCGTGCAGCGCGGATGAGGCCTGCCGTTGTAATTGTGCATGTCGTAGATCGTGCCGTCGGAAATGACGCAAATATCCCGCCGCGACATGATCTTCAGCACGTCCTCCTCGTTCATGTTCTTGTAGAAGCACGCCACCTGCCCCGCGCCGCGGATCAGCACGTGACGGACGGCGTCAAGCAGAGGAAGGTGAAGCATCTCGGCAATCTCAACAAGAGTTTTGCCCATCGCCTCAGGATAGGCCTCATCGCCGTTAAAATCAGAAACGGTGATGTTCTCAGGACCGCCGCGCTCATACATCTCAGGAAGTCCGTCTGCGACGATTGCCGCCCATTGGCTGTCGTCCTTGACTCGTTCGAGGAACTTTCCGAAGCCTCCGTCAAGAGCCCACTTAGGGAAACAGGATGTCAGAGCGGAATGGGAGCTCGTGTAGGGGTACTGGTCCGCGTGAATGCGCACGCCGCGGGCCCGCGCCAGGTCAATCTTGTTCAGCAGTTCGTCGGCCCGTCCCCACTGGGTCTTGCCCATAAGCTTAAGATGAGAAATTTCCAGCTTGCAGCCGGAGACTTCGGCCACGTGGATCATCTCATCCAGAGCGTCAAAGACGCCTTTGTTTTCATTGCGCATGTGGACGCCCAAAATCTTGTCATGCTTCGCCACGACCTTGGCCAAGGCAATGACCTCGTCGGTGTTGCAAAAGCTCCCGGGCGGATAGATCAGACCAAAGGAGACGCCCGCGGCGCCCTGGTACAGGAGATCGTCGAGCAGGGCGCACATCTGCGCCAATTCCTCAGGCGTGAGCTGGCGCAGTTCCCATCCAATAACGGCGCTCCGAAGCGTCCCGTGGCCGATGAACAGAGCCATATTCACTGAACAGCCTTTTTCGCTGACGTCGGCGCAGTAGGAAGTAAAGTCACGGGGTTTGAACGTCTCGGGAGTCAGCTTGTACCTGTGAAGTCCCGACATGCCCTTCAGCTGGCTGTTTATGTTCTTCTCGTTCAGAGGAACGATGCTGCCGCCGCACTGCCCCGCTACGTTGCACGTGACGCCGGCAATAAGCCCAGCCTCCATGATGTCGGTGTTGAGATAGGAAACGTCCGAATGGCTGTGGTTGTCGATGAAACCGGGAGCCACGATATGGCCGCGTGCGTCATAAACCTTCGCGGCTTCTCTGTCATCTTCGCTTATGGCGGCAATCTTCCCATCCTGAATGTAGAGATTCGCTGCTCTCGGCTTGGCTCGGGTTCCGTCGACGATGATTCCGTTTTTAATAGCGATATCGTACATGAACATTTCACACTCCATTCACTTTATGGCAGGCAACAAAGTGCCCCGGTTTGGTCTCAAGAAGCGGCGGCATCTCCCTGTGGCATATCTCGCACGCCAGTTCGCAGCGGGAAGCAAAGCGACAGGCTGCGGGCGGGTTGATCGGGTTTGTCACTTCGCCCCGAATCGCCGTAATTTCCTTGTTGCGCATGGCAATATCCGGCACGGGAATGGCCGAAAGAAGAGCTTGAGTGTAAGGGTGGAGAGGCTCGGCAAAAAGCTGCTTTGAGCCGCAGTGCTCCACGCACTGCCCCAGATACATCACCATAATGGCATCAGAAATGTGCTTTACCACCGACAGATCGTGGGTGATAAACATGTAGGTCAGGCCGCGTTCATCCTGAATGTCCATAAGCAAGTTCAGTATCTGAGCCTGAATGGACACGTCCAAAGCTGAAACAGGTTCGTCGCAGACTATAAACTGAGGGTTCAGGGAAAGGGCGCGGGCAATGCCGATGCGCTGCCGACGGCCGCCGTCCAGCTCATGAGGATATGAGTTGGCATAGCGGCGCGCAAGCCCCACAAAGTCCATAAGCTCGGCCGCGTGCTGAAAAGCCTCCCTTTTGCTGGGATAGAGCTTGTGAACGATCATGTACTCGGCAATGATCTCGACGACGGACATGCGGGGGTTGATGCTCGAATAGGGATCCTGAAAGATGATTTGCATCTCCCGGCGCATTTTGTGCATTTCCTTCTTGTTGAAGGTCAGGATATCCTGTCCGTTATAAAGCACCTTACCGCCAGTAGGCTCCAGCAGGCGCAGAATCGTGCGGCCCAGCGTGGACTTGCCGCAGCCCGACTCGCCGACCACGCCCAAGGTCTTCTGCCTGGGAATCGCGACGTTGATGTCGTCCACAGCGTGGAGTAAGCCTTGAGGGACTTTGAAATACTTTTTCAGATGCTGCGTCTCAATGAGAGGAATGTCATTCCGGATTTCAGGCATCAGGCTTCCTCCTTTCCAAGGGACTCCGGGAGCACTTTTTCCCAGCCCTCCATGCCCTCAAAGAGATGGCAGGCAATCTGATGGGAGCCCTTTTTGAAAACACAGGGCGGCAGAGTCCTGCACAGATCCGTCACGTGAGGACAGCGAGGAGAGAAGCTGCATCCCGCCGGCAAATTGGTCGGGTCAGGCATCAGCCCGGGGATCGGGGTCAAGCGCTTTGTCTCCACTGCGAGGTTCGGAATGGATCCGAAAAGGCCTACTGTGTAGGGATGATGGTCCTTACCGCGGAAAATATCCTCTGCCGTGCCAATCTCAATGACAGCGCCGGCGTACATGACAGCCACGTTATCACAGGTCTGGGCGACAATTCCCAAGTCGTGGGTAATCATAATCATGCCCGTTTTCAGACGGTCGCGAAGCTCGCGGATCATCTTAATAACCTGAGCTTGAATGGTTACGTCAAGGGCCGTCGTGGGTTCGTCAGCGATCAGCAGCTGAGGCTCGCAGGCCAAGGCCATGGCGATCACAACGCGCTGTTTCATGCCGCCTGAGAACTGATGGGGATACTCCACCTTGCGCTGCGCCGGGATGCCCACCATATTCAGCACTTCGTCCACGCGCGCCTGAATCTCTGCTTTCGAGCGGTTCTCAGCGCTGTGGAACTCCAAAGCCTCAGCGATCTGCTCGCCTACGTTCATCACCGGGTTAAGGCTTGTCATGGGATCCTGAAAGATCATGGCGATCTTCTCGCCGCGAATGCTCTCCATCTCGCCCTCTGGGATCTTCAGAAGATCCCTGCCTTCAAAGAAAATCTGCCCCGAGAAGATACGCCCCGTACGCTCTGGGAGCAGGCGCATGATGGAGAGCGCCGTCGTCGTCTTGCCGGCTCCGGTTTCGCCCACAAGGCCGATAGTCTGCCCCCGGTCAAGCGTGAAGGAAATGTCATTGACGGCGTTGACCGTTTCCAAATCCGTCACGTATTTTACGGTGAGTCTTTTTACCTCTAACAATCTTTCGCTCATAGTCATTCCTCCTCAGCTCTTCAGGCGAGGGTCGAGAGCGTCGCGCAGGCCGTCGCCAAGCACGCTGATAGCAAAGGCCGTTATGCACAGCATACCAGCAGGGAACAGCGTCATGTAGGAGGATGTGCGCAGAAATTCCTTCGCCTCGGCAATCAGAGTTCCCCATTCGGGCGTGGGCGGGTTAATCCCCAACCCCAGGAAGCTCAGCGTGGCGATATTGCGGATCATATTAGAGACGTCCATGGTGCTCTGCACCACGATAGGCCCGATGGCATTGGGAAGGATATGGCGCCTCAAAATGCGCCACGTGGAAGTTCCGCCCGCGCGGCAGGCTTCTATGTATTCCTGGTCAGCGATGCCAAGCACCGCGGAGCGCACGACGCGCACAAAACCCGGCACGGACGTAAAAGCCATGGCCAAAACAAGGTTCGTCACGCCGGCGCCCATGGCGGCGACCACGGCAAGAGCCAGAAGCGTCGAAGGAATCGCCGAAACGACGTCCATGACACGCATAATCAGGTTGTCCAGTCTGCCCCCCACATAACCTGTCAGCGCACCGATAAGGCTGCCCGCAATCGTGGCGAGAACGGCGCTCATAAAGCCTATGGACAGGGACATGCGGGCGCCGTAAAGACAGCGCGCCAGCACGTCGCGGCCAAAGCTGTCTGTGCCGAAGAGGTGCTCCAAGGAAGGCGGCCGCAGGCGCAGCTTCGTGTTGAGCTTGATGACCGATCGATAATCGGCAAACAACGGAGCCGCAATGGCCAGGAAAAAGATGATAAGGATGATCACCAGACCGGTCATGGCCAGCTTGTCCTTGCGCAGGCGGCGCCAGACCTCTTTTATCTGACTGGGCTTTTTAAATTCCAGGTGTTCCGTCGAAACCGCAGGGGCTTTCATTTCCGTCATGAATCCTTACCTCCTTCCCACGTATCTCGCCTTAATGCGGGGATCCACAAAGGCGTAAGTGATATCCACAACCAGGATAACCAGAGAGAACATAATCGCAAAGGAGATAATGCCCCCCATAACGGCCGGAACGTCTTTAAATTTGATGCCGTCAGAAATGTAGACTCCAAGCCCCGGCAGGCCGAAGAGGCTTTCGGTAGCGATAGCTCCGCCCAACAGAGCCCCAAAGCTGGTTCCCGCGACAGTGATAACCGGCATGAGAGCGTTGCGCATGGCGTGTCCCCAGATGACCTTCCGTTTGGACGCCCCCTTGGCCTTCGCCGTGCGAACGTAGTCCTGGCGAATGGTCTCCAGCATGCTGGAACGGGTAAAACGCAGCTGACGCGATCCGTAGGGCAGCCCCAGAGAAACGCAGGGCAGTATGTAGCTCACCCAGCCAGCCTTAACGCCGCTCACCGGCAGCCAGCCCAGTTTGAGCCCCAAGGCCAGCATGAGCAGCATTCCGATGACAAAAGCCGGCATGGAGGCCACAAAAAGGGCGATCCCCGTGGGAATCTTGTCATAAAGAGAATACTGTTTCACCGCTGAAAGCACTCCGATGGGAATGCCTATCAACAGAGAAATAAATATCGACCCGACAGCAAGCCTGGCCGAGACGGGAATGCGCTTTGCGATCTCGCCGAGGACGGGCAGCTTATTTGAATAGGACCTCCCCAGGTCGCCCTTGAGCGCGTTTTTTATATAGGTCACATAGCGCACGATGAAAGGGTCGTTGTAGCCCAGATCCTCATTCAGCTGGTTAATAGCCTCTTCTGTGGCTCCAGGCCCCAAGATGTTCGTCGCCGGATCCCCGGGGATAAAGTACAAAATTGTGAAGATAATAAACGACACGCCGATAATAATGGGAATCATGGCGATGAGCCGTTTTATGATATATCGATACACACAGACCCCCCCTGAATAAGGACAATGTCAGTAAAAAAAGGGGCGACGCATATCAGTTCCCAGTTCGCCCCGGCATTATTTCATTGACAATCAAAATCCCCTCGAAAAAGTCGATCGGCGCGCTTGTATATCCGCCGGCATTTCTTCAAGGACAATTACGGTGCATACGGTGCAGCAGAAGCGCAATATATCCAGGCACTTCCGCCCAAAGAAAACTTCCAATCTGCGACTCTCCGAGAATCAGTTCCAGCTCCACTCATAGACATTGGGGAAGTTGGGATAGTTCTTGGGAACGTTAAGGTCCTTCGTCCAGACGTAAGGCTGCACCTTATGGAAGATGGGGATATAGACGGCGCCATTCGCCACATAGGAGTCCACTTCAGCGTAAACTTTAGCGCGCTCCGCAGGATCGTTCAAAGCGGCCCCCTTCTCAAGCATGCTGTCGATATACTTGGAGTCAAACTCAGATCCGGCGTTAAACTTGATAAAAGAGGTTCCCGCTGAGTTCGAGTGATACCACGTGCGGATGCCGTCATAGTCGCCTACACAGTTGCCGCCCGAAGTACCCATGAAGTGGCGGTTCTGGCGCATGATGTCCATATTGGTGGCCGACTGCATGGGAGTCACGTCAACTTCAAGGCCGATATCAGCCAGGTTCTGCTGGATAACTACAGCCATCTTCTGGAAGTAGCCTCCAGAGGAGCACTGAATCGCGCCGCTCATCTTGCCGCCTTTGGGCATGCAGGACTTCTTCAGATATTCCTTCGCCAGTTCGGGGTTGTACTCATAATAGACGTCATGAGCCGGAGCGGCGATATTCGTCTCCGGACTGAACATGTACTTGGCGATCTGCGCCAGGCCGAAGTAGCAGACGTCGTTGCACTCGTCTTTGTTGATGGCATAGGCAATGGCCTTGCGCAGATTGATGTCCTTCAGCTCGCCGTTCGTGTAGTTGATGATGAAATAGGACTGATGGTTTGCAGGGACCAGTTCAGTGCGGTAGTCCGGATTCGCAGCCAGGTTGTCCCAGTTCGCAATGGGGGCGATGTACCAGTCAAGCTCGCCCGACTCAAAGGCGATCAAACCGGCGGAAGCCTCGATGATGGGCTTATAGGAGATCTTTTTGATCGCTGCTTCCCCGCGGTAATAGTTCGGATCGGCCGTCAGTTCCCAATAGCTGTCAAGGCCGTCAAGGCGGCTCAGCATGTAGGGGCCGCAGCACGCTTTATGAAGCTGAGTGCCGAACTTCTCGCCCTGTTCCTTGAACTCGCGCTCGGACAAGATGGCGCTATGGGTGTTCAACGTCGCAAAAATGCCCGCGTTGGGACTCCGGAGAGTCATCACAAACGTTTTGTCGTCAGGAGCCTCAACCTTCTCAATGGAGGTATAGTAGCTGCTCACACGAGGGTTCTTGATCGCGTACTCAAAAGAAAATACGCAGTCGCTGGCCTTCACCGGGTCGCCGTTCTGGAACTTCGCCTTGGGATTCAGATGAAAAGTGTACACCCTGCCATCTGCACTGACATCCCAGGACTCGGCAATGCGTGGTTCCACTTTCATGCTGCCTTCGTCAACAGCCCAAAGACCGTCACCCAGCTGAAGCATGACCATGGTGTCCTGAAGGTTGTTGGTGTTCAGCGGGTTCGTAGTGGTCAGCGGAGCGAGGATGCTGAGGTTCAGCATCCTGTCCTTATCCGCGCCCGCAAAGGCCGCAGACGCAGTCAAACTCAGCGCGAGCGTAAGAGCAAGAACCTTAATACACTTTTTCATTTGAATACATTCTCCTTTACATTCAGAATTTTCTCAAAGACAGCTGACAAGCGCGCCTTTTCCAGAAAGATCAGCTGCCTTCGATTCAGCTTCGGCCTGCATAGAAACATAAAGCCTGCCATGCAGTTTTCCTGTGCCTTGCCTACACAATCTTATATTATTGTAATACATTTCAAAAAACATGTCCATACAGAGCGGCGCCCAAAGAAATTAAAATTGCTTCTTAATTTAAAGCGCATATTAAAACGCTCGCCGATGACACTGTACTGGCAGAACTTCTGAGGTATTTGCCCGTAACAGCAGGAGGCGGGAACATACTTAACTTCCATCCGCCACTTGATGCCGAACTGCTTTTTTGCCTTGAGGCGCGAGAAGGAAGAAACGCGTCTCAAGGCGAAAAAGCAGAAAATCGTCACCGAGCTCAGCAAGCAAGAATTCCGGTCGAATGATCTTCTTCAGCCAGCTGAACTCTCACGATCCGTTTATTATCACGAGTTGAAGAAGGAGGAACCTGCCGTTCGGAGAAATTAGGAAATGAATGTTGAAATCAATGAGATTTTTCAGAAAAACAAGGGCCGTTATGGTGTAAGGCGTTTTCAGCATGAATCGATTCATCGAGGCTTCAGAATTAACCATAAGCGCGTTCAGCGCCCGACGAGCAGAGCAAGGCCGGCAGCATGGACATGACTTCTGCTGCGAAAGCTTGAAAAGACATGGAATCACTCGATCCATGTCTTGCAAGGGTAAATGCTGTGATAACTGCATCATGGAGACATTCTTAGCTCGAATGAAGAACGAGATGTACTATGATATGGAGAAAGACTGCGAGAGTCATCGTTCCTTCGGGAATGCCGTTAATCAATCTATCGAGTACTGCAACACAGAGATAACCCAGAAGAAGAAAAAACAAAATGGATGCCCCCCTGTTAAACACAGGGGAACATCCATTTTTTAAGAGCAGCTCAATTCAATGTGTCCAGTCTGGTGACACATCAGACTGGACAGCATAAGGCCGTCTTTCATGAATTTCCCGAAGAAAAACGCGCCCGCCGTTTCTGGAGCTGAGGAGAGCACATCACAGCGCCGGCGCGCTTCTGCCCTTGCCGTTGGCCGTATAAAACTTACGCAAAGCCGCGTCCGAGCATGTTCAGGCACCCATGATGCGGCTGCGGAAGATGAAGAAAACGGCGCCAAGGATGCAGAGCATCGCCCACAGGTAATCGAGCGTCAGTTTTTCCTTTAGATAAAAGGTCGAAAAAGGCACGAAGACGGTCAGGGCGACGACCTCCTGCAGAATTTTCAGCTGCCCCACCGAGAGCGCCTGATGCCCAAGCCTGTTCGCGGGCACCTGCAGGCAGTATTCGAAGAACGCGATTCCCCAGCTGACAGCGGCTGCCGCAAACCACGGCCGGTCAGCAAGGCTTTTAAGATGACCATACCAGGCAAACGTCATAAAAACGTTGCTGCAGCACAATAAAAACACGCAGATCAGAACCGATTTCAAACGAACGCCTCTTTTCCGTTCAGACGCCCAGCGGAAAAACGACGGCAGAGCCTTCGCTTTTCCGCTCGCAGTACGTCACAGCGTTTCCTTTTCGCTGGACTGGAGGACAACCACGGCCACGTCGGCGGGGACTTTTTTGGCAAAAGCCTGCGGATCTGCCATAATGGCGGGAAACGTGTTGTAATGCATGGGGATGACTTCACGGGGATGAATCATTTCCGCCGCCTGCGCCGCTTCGTCCGCGTTCATCGTATAGGTTCCGCCGATCGGCAGCAGAGCGACGTCGATTGCCATGGAACGCAGCTCTTTCATACCGTCAAAGAGCATGGTGTCACCCGCGTGATAAACCTTGTGCTTATCGACTTCGAGCACATAGCCGCAGGGCTCGCCGTCAGGCAGTTCCTGGCCGTCAGCCTGAATCGACGACGTGTGAACCGCGGGCACAACGGTGACCTTGCCAAACAGGAAGTTCCGGCTTTCACCGACTTTCATCACCGTGATCGTTTCCGGATTCACGCCCTGCGATTTCAGATACTCGGCGATCTTATCGTTGCAGATCACGACACATTCGGTTTGCCTGGCAACAGCTGCCGCGTCCCGCAGATGATCGGCATGTCCGTGCGTCAGCAGCATCGCGTCAAGCGCGATGAAATCATCCGCCGTACAGCAGGCATAGGGATTGCCCGTGAAAAACGGATCAATCACGATCGAACTGTAATCACTCTGGATCTTGAAGCTGGCATGACCTAAGAACTGAAGCTGTGTTGCCATAGCGCACATCCTCCCCCAAATTTAACGCAGACTTGTGATTTTTATTACGAATAAATATATTAGCATAAAAAGAATCCGAGTGCACCTATTATACGGTTAAATATTTCATGCCGTTTCTCGCCTTATTTTTTATACAAAGCCCATCCTGTATACAAAGCTCATCCTGTCATGCGGCGGCACATCTCAAACCGGCACGCGCCTGCGCATAAAAAGCGTCGTTCCTCTTCCGAGGAACGGCGCTTTTTGCATGAGCGACGCCCCGGCTCAACGTTCGAAGTCTTCGATACGGAACATATCCAGATAGGTCGGGTAAGGCCACAATTCTTTGGCAATAAGGCGCTCGGCTTCATCGCTGTCGGCGCGAATCGATTCCATCAGCGACGCGCCGTCGCCGGCGAAGATCTTTGCGGCGCTGTGAGCGTCTTTGTCTTTAATTGACTCCGTCACGGCGTCCAGTTTTTCCAGTTTTTCAAGGATGCCGCACTTGATTTCCGCCAGATGTTTCAGGTTCTTTTCCCATGGAGCGATATGAGCCCGCAGATCCGCCGGCAGGGCGGAGAGCGCATCAGCTTCGCAGGCCAGCTGTTTCGAGATGGCCGGCAGCACGCCCTCGAACATCATCGCCCGCAGCACGCCGATCTCCGTCAGCATCGTTTCATTGTACTGTTCCAGCCGAACCTCATGGTAAGCGATGATCTCGCGATCCGTCATGATCCCCAGCTCCGTCAGCATATCGCGGTGTTCTTTGATCAGATACTGGTCGAGAGCTTCAACCGTATTCCGGCACACCGGCAGGCCGCGGCGCTTCGCCTCTTCGATCCACGCCGCGTCGTAGCCGTTGCCTTCAAAGCGCACGTTCACCGATTCTTCCCAGGCGTCTTTGATCACGGTCAGCGCCGCGTCAGCCACATCTGCCCCGCCAATAAGGCGCGACTCCAGCGCCGTGCAGAAGCTTTCGATTCCCTCGCTCCAAATGGCCAGCATCACGGTCAGCGGTCCGCCGAGCGCCTGCGGGGCGCCGACGCCGCGGAACTCCCACTTGTTGCCCGTAAAGGCGATCGGCGAAGTTCTGTTTCGGTCGCTGATGTCTCTGTTCAGCGTCGGCAGGCGGTCCAAACCGAGATCGATAGAGTCCTTCGCCGTCATCTCTTCATTGAGGCCCTGCGCCAGGCCGTTCAAAGCCCGGTCGATCTGCGAGCCGACGTAGACGCTCATAATCGCCGGAGGAGCTTCATGCCCGCCGAGACGGCTGCCGTTGCCCGCCGAGGCGATGGAAGCGCGCAGCAGGCCGCCGTGCCGGCTGACGCCGAGCAAAAACGAGACGATAAAGGAAAGGAACTGGATATTACGCCGCGGGTTGCTGGTCGGCTTGAGCAGATTGCGTCCTTCGCTGTCGCGCAGTGAAACGTTAAGGTGCTTGCCGCTGCCGTTGACGCTGGCGAACGGTTTTTCATGCAGCAGCACCTGGAAGTGGTGGCGGCGCGCCATTTTGCGCATCACTTCCATGAGCATCTGGTTTTGGTCGCAGCCCTGATTGGCTTCTGAGAGAACGGGAGCAAACTCGAACTGCCCGGGCGCCACTTCGTTGTGGCGGGTCATCAGCACCTGCCCAAGCCGGTACATGTCGCGCTCGACGTCTTCCATGAAGGCAAGGACGCGCGGATGGATCGCTCCCAGATAATGGGCTTCCACAGCCTGAGCTTTAGGCGAGGGCGCGCCGATCAGAGTGCGGCGGCACAATTCGATGTCCGGGCGGCGGCGCGCCTTTTCCTCGTCGACGAGAAAATATTCCTGCTCCGCGCCAATGGTCACGTCAACGGAACGCACGGTGCGGTTGCCGAACAGCTTGAGCAGACGCATGGCTCGCTCCTGAATGGCGCTGATGCTTTTCAGCAGCGGCGTTTTCATGTCCAGCGGAGTGCCGTCGTAGGAGATGAATACCGAAGGGATGCAGAGCGTGCCGCCTTTGTGGCTGAGGACGATGAATGCCGGGCTGGAAGGGTCCCAGGTGCAGTAGCCGCGCGCCTCAAACGTGTTTCTCATGCCGCCGGAAGGGAAAGACGAAGCGTCGGGCTCGCTCTGGATCAGTTCCTTGCCGCTGAACGTATGGATCGGATGCCCTTCTCCGTCGAGGTTGAGAAATGCCATATGACGCTCGGCCGTGACTTCCGTCCGCGGCTGGAACCAGTGGGTGTAGTGCGTCGCTCCCTTGGAAAGGGCCCATTCCTTCATGGCTGCCGCCACGTAGTCGGCAATCGAACTGTCGAGCTTGCCGTCTCCCTCGACCGCCGTCATCAGGCGCCGGTACACGTCTTCCGGCAGACGCTCCTTCATAGCCGCTTTGTCGAAAACATGCATTCCGAAAATCTCCGCAGGACGAGTTACGCCTTCATCCATTTGCTCCAACCTCCCGAAAATGTTTTGCCGTGCCATCTTCGAAGAAGGCACGGGGGTTTTCTGATTCATCCCTGTATGATGGACGAGTATATCATAACTACCAGGATAATGCCATGCAAATACGCACAAAATACAAAATCTATGCAGATAAAAATCCAATAACATACATGCTTTTTTGAAAAAACACATGCACTGGTAAATTTTAACGGTGCATCCATTTTCGCCGCCGGTCTTTATGATGCCGAGGTCAAAAAAACGAGCCCGATACGGTCATTCAACCATATCGGGCTCTCTTTTCAGCAGTTTCCTTCATAAACGTACGTCAAGTGCCGGCGGGCGCGCTCCGCCAGGTGATAAATCCGTGACACTGGCGTCGGCAGTCTGTCTTGAACTTTATGGCGCGGAAAAAAGCGCGAGAGATGCAGCGGCAGATTACGGTCAAGCGACGCCAGCCAGGCCGCCAGCCGCTCGATTTCATCGCCGCTGTCGTTCTTTCCAGGCACGATCAGCGTCGTCACCTCGACGTGACATCCGAATTCAACGGCGCTGCGGATGAAGTTCTTCACCGTTTCCAGATCGCCGCCCAGCCAGCGGTAGTACGCCTCGGTAAATCCTTTCAGATCAACGTTCATGGCGTCGATCAGCGGCAAAAGCCGCCGCAGCGGCTCGGAAAGCAGAGAACCGTTCGTGACCAGGACGTTTTTCATCTTCCGCTCATGGATCAGCTGCGCGCAGTCAGTGACAAAATCATAGCTGACCGTGGGCTCGTTATAAGTGTACGCTAAGCCGATGTTCCCTCGGACTCGAAGTTCCCCGGCCAAATCCGCCAGCCGGGCGGGTTCGGCACGCCGCACGTCCAGGCCGCTTCCGTCGGACATGGCGATGGAACTGTTCTGACAAAAAGGACAGCGCAGGTTGCAGCCGTAACTTCCAACCGACAGGATGAAACTGCCGGGGCAGAAACGCCGCAAAGGCTTTTTCTCGATTGGATCCAGGGCCAGCGAGGTGATGCGGCCGTAATTCTCTTCAACAATGCGCCCGCCGCGGCACACTCTGGCGCGGCAGATGCCCCGCTGGCCTTCCGCCAGCGCGCAGCGATGGAAACACAGCTGACAGCGTTTCATCGATGACGCACGACCTCGAAGCGCTGAATCGAGTAACTTTCACCGCGCCCGATGCCGGCTTTGCGAAGCGCAATGTCCAGCTGCTGCTCGACGGTATCGACGCCTTCGAGGCCGGGCAGCAGCAGCCCTTTGCGGCGCCCGCTGCTGACGATCACGCCGTAACGGCTGGCGTCGAGATCGTCTTTTGCCGCCGCTTCGGCCGGCGAAAGCACGTCCACGTCGTACACGAGCCGCGGCAGCTCCGCTGCGGTTACGGGAGCGAAGCGCGGGTCGCGCGTTCCCGCGGAGACCGCGTTGTGGACGATCTCCTCGGCGACGGAGCTTCTGACCGGCTCGATCGTCCCGATGCAGCCGCGCAGTTCGCCGGCGATCTTGACGGAGACGAAAACGCCGGCACGGCGCTTCGTCAGCTCTTCCGGCAGCCCGTCAGGAAGCTCGGGCACGCGGCCGCTCTTCACATAATGTTCCAGGCTCAGCCGCGCCAGCTTTACATAGGCGTCTTCACACGCGGCGGTCTGCCGCAGTTTTTCCCGTTCCCGCCGCAGGAAGACCTGATCGAAATGCCGCCTTTCATCGACGGCGCAGGGAACAAAGCAGGCCACGCCGTAGCCGACGCCAAAAGGCCCCTCGTAACTCAGGACTTTGCTCTCGACGCCCCAGCCGTCGAGCGTGCCCGCCATGACAACAAAAGAACGCAGGCCGCATTCCGCCGCTTTTTCGCAGAAAACGGGGTCGAGCTCGAGCATGGCGCCGAAGTCGGCCGACGCAAAAATCCCCATGATCCGCCGGTCAAATTCGGGCCCTTCCGGCGCAAAGCCGTAAGGACCGCCGGCTTTCAATTTGTGCGACAGGTCGCCGCTGGCAATAACGACGGCCCTGCGCCCCAGGCGTTCCGCCGCGCGGGCAATCGCCTTGCCGAAGTTGTAATGCTCGAGCAACGAGAGTCCCGAAAGACCGATGCGGACGATGGGGATCGCGCCGCACGACCGACAAAAGAACCGCAATGGAATCATTGTGCCGTGATCCAGTTCGGCACGGCGTTCGCCCTTTTCCCCAGCGGGAATCCCGGATGCCGCTGCTTCAGCCCCGACCGCTTCAGCCAGTTCGCTGTCGTAAGAAACGGCGCACGCCGCGTCGGGCCGGCCGAACGCCGCAAAGCTTCCGCGCGCCTGCCGCCCGGGAGAAACGTGAAAATAATCGCGATACATGATGGAATGGGGCGACAGGACGATCAGAACGCCGGGCTCCAGCGCCGCGGCACGGCGGGCCGCTTCACGATAGGCGCCGATGGTTGCCTGGATTCCCTTTTCCTCTCCGCGTCCGATTTCCGGAAGGATCAACGGCGGATGAGGCACCGCAAAAGCTCCAGCAATTGTCACGTGGATCACTCCTTTCACACACAGACGTTGACTTGAGCAGCTTAATTCTCACTCTGCCACGGCGCTTTTTCGCTCTCGAAATCCCGCATAAAATGCATCAGCAGCGTCAGCGCCAGCAGATCGGCGCTGCCGCCGGGACTGAGGTTCTCCGCGATGAACTGACGGTCGAGCCGCTCGATGTCCGCCATGTCCGGCACAGCTTTCTCGTCCAGCAGACGCTTGATCTGGCGCTGTACTTCGCGAAACCGGGACAGGCTGGAGCGCCGGATCATGTTCGTGTCGTCCGCGGCGCCGATCAGATGCAGCAGAGTCACCGCCGCAGCCTCGTTCAGCGGCAGATTCTCCGCTAACAGCCGTTCGAAAACGGGCAGCCCGCATTCGATCACCGCGGGAAAGCCGGCCGCCGCCTCGCCGCGAATTCCTGTAACGCCGCTCTCGCGAAAAATTCTCTCGCCCGCGGACTGCCCCTGCGGGGAAAATTCATCTTTCAGCCCCGCCAGCATCTTCCGCGCCGTGCCGGCCAACCGTTCCGCCGCGGCGTTTTCCCCGCGCCCCCACAGCCAGCCGCGGGCCGCGCAGATCACGCCGGCGGAGAAGATCGCGCCCTTGTGAACGTTGACGCTGCCGGTCGCTTCCAGCATGTCCGTTTCGGCCTCCATCCCCGGCAGCCGCAGCGCCTGAAAAAGCCGCTCCGGCTCCTGTTCCGCCGCCTCGGCCCCCAACGCGGCACAGCGGCGGAAATACGGCGCCAGCGCGCTGGCGCTGTCCATAAACTTGAAAAGATCCATATCGCGATGCGACCCCGAATTGAAGCGGTCCACCAGCCCCGGCTTGGGCGAAACGCATACCTCGTACAGCAGCGCCCGCTGAGCGGCGCTCGCGACCGTGTCGGCAAAACGGCCTGCGGCGTCGTCATACATCAGCTTCACAGCGGCGCAGGACAGCTCCCGCGCCGGATGAACCCGGCGCGGCGCGCAGTCTATCACGGCGCGCCCGCAGATCACGCACCGGCGCGGCGGCAAGCCCAAAGCTTCGCGGGAGATTTTCATCCCGTCGGGCGCCAGCACGTCCATATCGTAGAGCCGCGACGAAGGCGAACTGATCTCAAGCGCGGCAGTCAGTCTTTTGACGTCTGCCGGCGCGCCGCCGGTCAAAAGCATGGCTTCGCTGCCCGTCGCCTCGAAACAGCATTCTTTCTTGATGACCGAGATCCCGTTCCGCGCCAGATGCCGTTCAAGCCGCGCCAGCCCGTGCAGAAAAAACGCCTGCGCCAGCGGAAACTGCTTGACCTCGCCCGGCATGTTCAGCGTGTAGCTGATCAGACTTTTCCCACCGCCGCGGAGCATCTCCCGCTGACGCGCCGCCCGCCGCTCGCGCGCCGCCAGCACCTGCGCAAGAGAAACGCCGTTTTTCCCAAGAATCCGCTCAACGTCCATAAAATCCTCTTCCATAAAATGCCCGCAGGCAGGTTTATTTTCATTGTCACACTGCTTCTTGTCATACTGCTTCTCATCATACTGGTTTTCATTAAAAAGAGCAAAGCTCCCCTGTCGTTTTGACGAAAACGGGCACGGGGTAAGGCCGGGGCTCACAGAGCACAAGAATTAAACAAGCCGCTCCCGATCAAACGGGGCGGCTCATTTACAAATTTCCTTTATAAATTTTACGCCGTAACATAAAAGCCGGCCGCCCAGCCACCCGAAAAAGCACACCATCAGCGCATCTTTTACCGTCACGGGCTCGGCGTCATCCCGTCTATAAAACACCCTCATCTGCGCGCCTCCTCTGCATCCGGCGGTTCTGCTCCCAAACTCAGCTTCGGTTCTCCAGTCATACAAGACTTGATTTTTTCACGCACTCTTCAAAATGGCTTTCCAAGACACCGGCGGCTGCCTTGCAGATGTCTGTGTCTGGAAAGAACGAGACAGAACCCGCCGAATTTAAAAAAACGTGACTGTATTCGGAGTTCCCGGAACTGCAGACGCGGCAACGCCGTCCGTACAGAGCAGCAGCAACCCAAACAGTCGCGCAGATTGCGTCCCATAGTCTGCGCCTGTTCGTCGCTCATGCTGCCGCTGCCCTCGTTGTGGACGGTGATGTTGAACTGCGGCGCGTAGACGCCGCCGGGAGCGATCCCCTCGGCGCT
>Ga0129314_1000849_pt1 | contig 26731 bp, 28 predicted proteins | sample O1111metagenome_FD_94431 | JGI IMG/M metagenome (GOLD analysis project Ga0129314, IMG submission 94431) | Orangutan individual fecal microbial communities from fecal samples from Wisconsin, USA - O1111 metagenome | ecosystem: Host-associated > Mammals > Digestive system > Large intestine > Fecal... | reverse complement strand
GATGCTGGGAAATGCAGGACTGGGACATGCCCGTTCCGCGCTCCATGCAGCCCACGTTGTGACATCCCTCCCGCAGCAGGCTGTGGACGATCCGCAGCCGGACCGGATTGGCCAGCGCCTTCAGCAGCGCCGCCTGCTCGTCATAGTTTATCCACTTTTCCATCCACTCACCGCTTTCCTTTCCCTTTCCTATTTATTAGAATATCATAATATTCTCATTATTCAAGTGGTTTTTGCAACATTACAGAGACCTTTTCCCTGTTCTGTCAGTATCCGGTGCCTGTCCGCTTTTTTGGATTGCTTTTACTGCTGTCTTTTGCTAAAATAAGGGCGGCGAAATCACAGGAGCCGGAAAAGGCGTTCCCTCCTCCGGCTCCTTATTCAAAAAAGCGGCAGCGCCCGACAGGGCGCCAGGTTCAGGCCTGGGAAGCCGCGTGGGATCCGTCGCGGGCGCACGGTTCCGCTCAGGGTAGTATATGCCCCGGCGGCGTCCGGGGGCACCCGGGCCGGAGTGCCTGTCCCTCTGCTTCTCCGGAATTTCACAAAAGAAATGAGGTCTTTTTATGGTTAAAATCGCGCCCTCCATTCTCTCCGCTGATTTTGCGAATCTGGAGCGGGATATCCAGCGCATCAGCACCGCCGACTACGTCCATGTGGACGTGATGGACGGCATGTTCGTTCCCAACATCACCATCGGCATCCCGGTAGTGGCCTCCATCCGGAAGACCACGGAACTGCCCCTGGACGTCCATCTGATGATCGTCCAGCCGGTACGGTACGTGGAGCAGTTCTGCGACGCCGGCGCCGATCTGGTGACGGTGCATGTGGAATCCGACACCGAGGAGAACATCCACGCCGCCCTGGACAAGATCCACGCCAAGGGCAAGCGGGCCGGCATCGTCCTGAAGCCCAAGACCCCCGCCGAGGCGGCGCTGCCCTTCCTGGAGAAGGTGGATCTGATCCTGGTAATGACCGTGGAGCCCGGCTTCGGCGGTCAGAAGTTCATGGCGGACCAGATGGAGAAGGTCTCCGCCCTCCGGGCCCTCATCGATCAGCGGAACCCCGGCTGCGAGCTGGAGGTGGACGGCGGCGTGGACCCCGTCACCTGCAAGACCTGCATCGCCGCCGGTGCCAATGTTCTGGTGGCGGGCAGCGCCGTCTACAAGGCGGCGGACATCCCCGCCCGCATTGCAGAACTGCGGGGCTGAAAAACGCTCCGGTCCGTAAGGCCGGTAATCCCCTACAAGGAGCACGCTTATGGAGTACTTTCCCGCACCCCTGGAAAAATTAGTGGAGCAGTTCGCCAAACTGCCGGGCATCGGCGGCAAGTCTGCCCAGCGGCTGGCCTTCCATGTGCTGGGTCTGCCGGAGGCGGAGGCCCGGGAGTTCGCCGACGCCATTCTGGACGCCAAGAAAAGCGTCACCTGCTGTCCGGTGTGCCAGAACTTCACCGCCGGGGGACTGTGCCCCATCTGCTCCTCCCCCAAGCGGGACGGCTCCGTCATCTGCGTGGTGGCGGACCCCCGGGACGTGGCGGCCATGGAGCGGAGCCGGGAGTTCAACGGCCACTATCACGTGCTCCACGGCGTCATCTCCCCCATGAACCATGTGGGGCCGGACGACATCGCCATCAAACCCCTGCTGGAGCGGGTGGCCAAGGGCGGCGTCAACGAGGTCATCATGGCCACCAACCCCGACACCGAGGGCGAGGCCACGGCCATGTACATTGCCCGGCTGCTGAAGCCCTTCGGCGTCCGGGTCACCCGCCTGGCCTACGGCATCCCCGTGGGCGGACACCTGGAGTTTGCCGACGACGCCACCCTGGTCCGTGCCCTGGAGGGGCGTCAGGACCTGTGATCCACGAAAAATTCATCCCCCGCCGGAGCCTCCGGCGGGGGATGTTCTTTTATCATGTTCTGTCCTTGTAGTAGGCCACCAGCATATCCACCACGGTGCCGTAGGATTGCAGGCCGTCCTCCTCGCCGTAGCCCTTCAGAAAGCTGTCGTAGACCCTGTTGGACGCCTTTTTCACGGTGCTGTCCCGGAACTGCCGCCAGTAGGCGTTGTTGTCGCTGAGATCCGCCCGCACCGTCTCCGGCAGGGAGGCGTAGATGGGCTCCCATAGGCTCTGGTCCTTGCCGTACAGGGCGTTGCCCAGATAGATGTAACCCAGTAGCCAGCCGGAATACTCGTAGGCGCTGTCCCCGCAGGTGGTGGAGGACAGGATGGCCAGGAAATTGCACTCCTGCTCCGACGCGATGCCCCGCTGGTGGGCCAGCTCATGGGCAATGGTGGAGGGCAGCAGGCAGGCGGGGGAGTCCACGTTTACATTGGATTCCCCGGTAAAGGGACAGTAGACGCCGGTGAAGTCCATGCGGCTCATGATCCGGGAGAAATAGACCGCCTTGGGGGGCCGGTCGTCGAAGGCCAGGAAGGGGAACCGCCTGGCCGTCTCGTCGTAGACGCGGACGCTCTTTTCAAAAATCTCCTCCCGGGACACGGCGAACAGGCCGTTTTCATCCCGCTCCACCGCATCAGCGGTGTCGATGAGCCGGTCGGCGAAGTACTGGGTCACCCGCTTCAGATCGTCCTTGGCCACGTCCTCGGCGTAGATGCCGGACAGCTCCTGGAATCCGGCCACGTAGTAGTTGACGCCCCAGAGGTAGCAGAACCCCACATAGACCGTCAGTCCCGCGCAGGCGGCCCCCAGCAGGGCGCTGTAGGCCCGCTGCCGCCGTTCCCGGCTGCACAGCACGGCGATGGCCAGCCACACCGCCCCGGCCAGCAGCCACGGCGGAATGACGCCGTACAGGACGGCGCTCCAATAGACGGCGCCATAGGACAGGAAGCAGGCCAGAGCCATGAAGCCCCCCAGCACCAGGGACATCACCGCCGCCATGCCGACGGTCAGCTTCACCGCCGCGGCCTCCGGCCGGAGCCGCTCCCCCCGCCGGGCTACGGCGATGACGCTCCAGATCACATACGCCGCCGCCAGAAGCGCCAGCAGGACGCACAGCACCTCCATGACGGACACGGTGGTGAGATAGCAGACCCTTCCGATGGCCCGCCGCACCGCCCCCATGGCCCCCGCCAGGGCAGTCATGACCGGGCGGCTGCTCCGGCACAGCCAGAAGATTGCCAGCAGCGCCAGGTCCGCCAGCAGCCAGATGTGCAGTTTTCGATGCCGCAGGAAAAACGCTTTCAAAGGGAAACTCCTTTACTGTGCCGCCGCCAGAAGCTGCTTCGTATAGTCGCACCGGGGATGGTCGAAGATGTCATCCACCGTCCCCTGCTCCACCACACGGCCGGATTTCATTACCAGCACCCGGTCGCAGAGCTGATAGACCACGTTGAGATCGTGGGAGATGAACAGATAGCTCAGGTCCAGCTCGTCCCGGAGCTGCCGCAACAGCTTCAGGATCTGGGCCTGAATGGTGACGTCCAGGGCGCTGACCGGCTCGTCGGCAATGAGGAACCGGGGCCGCTGGATCAGGGCCACGGCGATGCTGACCCGCTGGCGCTGTCCGCCGGACAGCTCCGAGGGCTTCGCCGCCAGACACTCCTCCGGCAGCTCCACCCGGTCCAGGATCTCCCGCACCCGGCGCTTCCGCTCCGCCGCGTCATATTTGCCGTAGATCCGCAGGGGCTCCTCCAGGATCCAGGATACAGGATAGGCGGGGTTCAGGGAGCTGTAGGGGTCCTGGAAGATCATCTGGGGCCGCTTCGTATAGTGGACGACCTCTCCCCGGTCCGGCTTCACCATGCCCAGGATGGTCTTCGCCAGAGTGGATTTTCCGGTGCCGGACTCGCCCACCAGGCCCAAAATCTCACCGTGGCGGACGTCGAAGGTGACGTCGTGAAGGACCTGATGGAAGGTCTTCTTCTCAAACAGTCCCCCCTCCCGGTAGCCGCTGGTGACGTGCCGGACGGAGAGGACCAGCTCCTCATTGGCCATGGCCGGTGTCCTCCTTCCGGTCCCGGGTGGGGATGGCGGCGATGAGCCGCTTGGTGTAATCGTGGGTGGGATGGGTCCAGACCTGTTCCGTGGGCCCCTCCTCCACCAGACGGCCCCGCTGCATCACCGCCACCCGTCCGCACAGCTTCCGCACCACGTTCAGGTTGTGGGAGATGAACAGCATGGACATGCCGTACTCCCGGTTCAGCTTCTTCAGCAGCTCCAGGATCTGGGCCTGAATAGTGACGTCCAGGGCGGTGGTGGGCTCGTCCAGCAGCAGCAGGCCGGGACGGCTGACGATGGCCGCGGCGATCATGGCCCGCTGGAGCATGCCGCCGGACAGCTCATAGGGGTACTTGCCATACACCGTCTCCGGCTCCGGCAATTCCACGTCCCGCAGGGCCTCCAGGGCCGCGGCGCGGCGGGCGGACTTGTCCAGCTTCGTGTGGAGCAGCAGCGTCTCCTCCACCTGGGCGCCCACCTTCATCAGCGGGTCCATGCAGCTCATGGGCTCCTGGAACACCACGCCGATGCGCCTGCCCTGCACCGTCCGCAGCAGGGACCGGTCCGCGTGGAGCAGCTCCGTGCCGTCCAGCAGGATCTCCCCGGAGTAGCTGCACTGGCGCCGGGGCAGCAGGCCCGCCACGCTCATGGCGGTGACGGATTTTCCGGAGCCGGACTCTCCCACCAGACCCACGATCTCGCCGTCATGGATGGTCAGGGACACACCCTGCACCGCCTCCCGGTCCCGGTTGTGGAACTTCACATGGAGGTCTCTGATCTCAAGCATACCGCTGCCCTCCGTTCCGCCGCTGCAATCCCTCGCCGATAAGGCCCACGCCGAAGATCATCAGCACAATCACTCCGCCGGTGCCTAAGGCGTACCATGGGGCGGAGTACAGCATGCTCTGGGCCTCGGAGAGCATATACCCCAGGGACGACATGCTGCCGATGCCCAGATAGCTCATGGACGCCTCCGCCAGCACGGCGTTGTTGAAGCCGATGGTGACAGCGGGCAGCAGTACATTCAATGTATTGGGCAGAATGTGGACGTACAGGATGCGGGTTTTGGAGGCCCCCATCAGCCGTGCGCTTTTCACGTAGTTCACGTCCCGGCAGGCGGCGTAGGCCGACCGGGCCATCCGGGTGAAGCTGGGGATGAACACGATGCCCAGAGCCAGGATCACGTTGTAGGTCCCAGGCCCCAGGACACTGACGAACACCAGGCCCAGCAGGATGCTGGGAAAGGCGGTCATGGCATCGTTGAACCGCATGAGGACGGCGTCCACCCGTCCGCCGAAGTAGCCGGTGAGGGAACCGGCGATGAGACCGCAGCCGCCGCCGATGGCCACGGTACACAGAGCGATGACCAGCGTGGTGCCCGCGCCCTTCATGACCCGGCTGAAGATGTCCCGGCCGAAGTTGTCCGTGCCCATCCAATGGGCCAGGGACGGGGGCAGCAGCTTCTCCGCCCCGGACATGGCGGAGGGGTCGTAGGGCGTCCAGAAGGCGCTGAGGAGGATCATGGCGAACAGCACCGCCGTGATAATGCAGCCGGCGGTGAGATATCCGTTGCTCTTTTTCACTCTCCGTCACCTCCCAGCCGCAGACGCGGGTCAATGCGCTGGGCGATGAGATCTCCCACGGTGTTGGACAGCACCACCCACAGCGCCAGAATGACGATGATGGCCTCCACCACCGTCCAGTCCCGGTAGCCGATGCTGCCCAGCAGCAGGCGGCCCAGTCCCGGCACGCCGAAGACCTGCTCCACCACAATGGAACCGGCGATGACCTCCGCCATGGTCTGGGCCAGGAAGGCCACCACCGGCGCCATGGCGTTTTTCAGCACGTGGCGGCGGAGGACGCCCCTCCGGTCATTGCCTCGGGAGATGGCGGTGCGGACGTAGTCCCGGTTCATCTCCCCCAGCAGGGTGCTGCGGAGCATCCGGACAGTCATGGCCACCCGGGGGATGGCGATGGATACCGCCGGAAACAGCAGATACCAGAAAAACTCGCCGGGGTCCTCCGAAAAGGCGGGAAAGTTTCCCTGGGGCTGGAACCAGTGCAGCAGGATGCCGAACACCCAGGAGATGAGGATGCTGGAGAAGAAGGGCGGGAAGGCCATGAACAGCTGGTTCAGCACCGTCCGCAGGGCAGCGAAGGCCCGGCTCCCCCGCCCCGTGCGGCCCTCATACCGGATGGACCGGACGCCCATGGGGATGGACACCGCCGCGATGATCAGAAAGCTCATGAGGGACAGGCACAGCGTCACCGGCAGCCGTGGGGCCAGCAGGGACGACACCGGCACCTGATAGTGGGCGGAGACGCCGAAGTCCCCGGTGACGGCGCCGGAGAGCCACTCGCCGTACCGCACCAGCAGAGGACGGTCCAGTCCCAGCTCCGCCCGGAGGGCCGCCACCCGCTCCGGCGTGGCCTCGGTGCCCAGCTGGGCGATGGCCGCGTCTCCGGACACCAGGGAGAAGGCGAAAAACGCCAGAAAGGAGACGATGAGCATGGTAACCAGCAGCGTCAAGAGTTTTTTCGCCGCGTACTTCATACTCGTCATCTCCTTGATTGGGTCTGCCCGGGGCGGATGCGCTCCGCCCCGGACGGATCAGTTGTTCTCATTACTTGAACCGGACGGTGGACAGATCCATGACATAGATGGGATAGAAGGCATAGCCCTCCAGATCAGACCGGATGGCCACCAGGTCCGCCAGATCCTGGATGTAGACGTTGGCGGCGTGCTCCGTCAGGTTCCGCTCCATGGCCTTGTAGATGTCCGTGCGGCTGGCGTCGTCCTTCTCGTTGAGGGCCTGCTGGAACAGGGCGTCGTAGTCCGCGTTGTTGTAGTTGATGAAGTTCTTGCTGTAGTCGGAGGTGAACCGCTCCAGCAGGGCACGGGCGGTCATGTTGGAGGCGTCCACGCCCACCACCGTGGTCTGGAAGTTCCGGCCCACGTACACGTCGCTGACCCAGGTGTTCCAGTCCACCAGATTGATGGTGGCGTTGACGCCGATGCCCTTCAGCTGCTCCACCAGCACCTCGGCGGTGTCGATGTGGGGCTGATAGTTGGAGGGAACGGTGATGGTCAGATCAAAGCCGTCGGGATAGCCGGCCTGGGCCAGAAGCTCCTTGCCTTTTTCCACATCCCGGGTGTAGTAGTCGGTAAGGCTGTCATCAAAATACTTGCCGAAGGTGGGGTACATGCTGGAGCCGATGGCCTTGCCGTGGCCGTCGCCGATGAAGTCCAGGATCTCCTGCTTGTCCACGGCGTAGCACAGGGCCTGCCGCACCAGCTCATTGTCCAGGGGGGCCACGGCGTTGTTCAGATACAGAGCCTGCACCAGATTCATGGTGCCCTCCAGAATGGTGTATCTGTCACCCAGCTGGGCCACCTGGGTGGAGGTCAGGTGGGCGCAGAAGTCCACGGCGCCGCTCTGAAGCGCCTGGACCAGGGCGTCAGCGTTCTCGATGATCTTGAAGGTCACCTTGTCCAGATACGCGGGGGTGCCCCAGTACTCGTCAAATTTCTCCAGTACGATGGACTCCTGGGGCGTCCGGGACACGAACTTGAACGGTCCGGTGCCCACGGGGGCGTCGTCCTGTCCGTCATAGTCCCTGGGCAGGATGGCGGTGGTCAGATAGGAAAGGAACTCATTGTCCGCTTCCTTCAGTGTGATGACGACGGTGCTGTCGTCCGCGGCCTCTACCGCCTGGATATTGGAAAACGCCTCCACCAGGGGCTTCTCTCTCCCCGTGGTGTCGGCGCAGCGTTCAATGGAATATACCACATCGTCCGCAGTCACCGACGCTCCGTTGTGGAACTTCACGCCCTCACGCAGAGTGAAGGTGTAGGTGGTCCCATCCTCGGACTCCTCATACTTTTCAGCGACCGCGGGAATCAGATCTCCGTCTGAAGTGGGCTTCATCAGGCCCTCAAAGACATTAAATAAGACCTCTTTGGTTCCTGCCGCCACCGCCAGGTGAGGGTCAAGACTGTTGTCCAGGTCCTGCGCGATGGCCACCGTGATCTCATTGCTGACCGGTGCCGCCGCGCTGGCAGAGCCGCTGCTCTGGTTCGCTCCCTGAGACCCCGCCGCCTGGCTGCTGTCTCCGCATCCGCTGAGTACAGTGCTCAGGAGGGCCGTCAGAAGCAGGAGTGCTAAAATACGCTTCTTCATGGTTCTTTCTCCTTACATTTCGTAGCCGCCGCCCATAGGCGGTCGGCCCGACAGAATTCGGCTCTATTCACTTGTAAAGCAACTGTTCGGGTGTCACTTTCACCCGTGAACAAGCCGTTTGCGGCAAAATGCCGCCTTACGGGACGCCACTGTCCCGCAAGACGGCATTGTACACGAATCCTTTGAAAATTACAAGCCCCTGGCAGAAAAAACAGAACTTTCCGCTCCTCATTCCTCCCGCTCCTGCTGAGGCACGTCGGTGCGGTAGGCCGCGGTGTTCTCCGGCATCCCCCGTTCCCGCAGGCGGGTCCGGGTGAGGAAGGACACGAAGGCGTACAGGCAGGCGAACACCGGCACGCCGAAGAACATCCCCGGCAGGCCGAAGAAGCTGCCGCCCGCCAGAATGGCGATGATGACCCACAGGCTGGACAGGCCCGTCTTGTCCCCCAGGATCTTGGGGCCGATGACGTTGCCGTCCACCTGCTGAAGGATGATGATGAAGATCAGGAAGTACACCGCCCTGATGGGATTGGCCAGCAGGATCAGGAAGATGCTGGGAACGGCGCCCAGAAACGGTCCGAAGAAGGGAATGATATTGGTGACGCCCACGATCACCGACACCAGCGGCGTATAGGGGATCTGCAGGAACCGGCAGACAAAGAAGCAGATGACGCCGATGATGAGGGAGTCCAGCAGCTTGCCCCGGACGAAGCCGGAGAAGATCCGGTCTACCTTGTGGATGCCCCGGAACAGCCAGTAGGTCTTCTCCAGGGGGACGAAGCCGTAGACCAGCTTCCGGGCATGGGCTGCGCACCGCTCCTTGGTGGACAGCAGGTACACTGACACGATGACGCCCACCACCAGATCGCTGACGAAGCCCACCGCCTGGAAGATGCCGCCGGATACGGCGGTCATCAGCATCTGGGCCTGGGGCAGGACCTCCTTGGTGAGCCAGTTGGTCATCTCCTTGTAGTAGGTGTTCATCTGGGTGGCCACCCAGGCCTCCACCGCCGGATTCTGCTCCAGCAGATGGGCGATCCAGCCGCTGATGATGTTATAGTAGTTCTCCAGATTGCTGAACAGCTGGAAGATGCTCTTGTACAGCTCCGGCAGCAGGAAGGACAGCAGCAGCCACGCCGCCGCGCAGATCATGGCCCAGGTCAGCAGCAGGCTCACTGCCCGGGGGATCGGGGCGCACATCCGGCCCTCCGCACTGGCCCGGTCCACGCTTCTGTGGAAGAATGCCTCCTCCCAGAAATTAACGGTAGGGGCCAGCAGATAGGCGATGAGGGCGCCGTAAAAAATTGGCTGCATCGCCCCGGACAGAATGCGGAAAAAGGACACTGCCGCCCGGCTCCCGAACAGGGTATCATAGAACAGCAGGATGGCCGCCACCGTGGCGAATACAGTGATCCCCGCCTGCCAGTCGAATAGTTTGTGTTTCAAGGCCGTGCCCCCTTATGCCGCAAAAGTGTTACGAATCCGTTAATTTCTTCGTTTTTCATTGTACACGCCGGCGGATGGAATTGCAATCCCGTATTTCCCGTGCTATACTACAGGTGAAGCCTATTTAACACTATTTTAACACTTTTTCGGAAATTTTTAGGGAGTTTTATCATGTCGAAAAAGCTTCTTTTTATCGTGAATCCCACCTCCGGGAAAAAACAGTCCCGCAGTCCCCTGTTTGACGCGGTCTCCATCTTCTCCGATGCCGGTTATCTGGTGAAGGTCCACCTCACCACCGCCCCGGGCGACGCCACCCGGACCGTCCTCAGCGAGGGAAAGCGGTATGACATCATCGTCTCCTCCGGCGGCGACGGTACTCTCAACGAGACCATTGCCGGATTGATGCAGCTGGACAAGCGCCCCCTGCTGGGCTATCTCCCCCGTGGCAGCACCAACGACTTCGCCGCCAGCCTCCATCTGTCCTCCAACCCCGTGAAGGCCGCCCAGGCCGTCATGGAACAGCGTCTCCAGATGCTGGACATCGGCCACTGGAATGAACGGTACTTCGTGTACGTGGCGTCCTTCGGTGCCTTCACCCGCAGCTCCTATGCCGCCCCCCAGGCCGCCAAGAACGCCTTGGGGCACTTCGCCTATATTCTGGAGGGCATGAAAGATCTGAACACCCTCCGGCCCTACAAAGTCCGTCTGACGGCGGACGGAGAGGTGCTGGACGGAGAGTATCTGTTCGGCGCCGTGTGCAATTCCACTTCCATCGGCGGGCTGATGAAGCTGAACCCCGAGCGGGTGGTACTGGACGACGGCAAGTTCGAGATGCTGCTGATCCCCTCCCCCAAGACGGCTATGGATCTGCAGAACCTGATTCTGGCTCTGCTGAACCAGCAGTACGACTCCGAGGGTCTCATCTTCCGCCATGTCTCCTCCGTCACCGTAGAGCCGGGGGAGGACCTGCCCTGGTCTCTGGACGGCGAATACGCCCCCAGCGCCCAGCGGGTGGAGATCACCAACCAGCAGGCGGCGCTGAAGTTCCTGCTGTGACGGCGGCGGAGTTCGCTGCCCGTTGGGGCGGCCACGTGCCGGGTCCCATGGGGGTCCGCCGCCGGTTTGCGGTGCTCATCCCCCTGGTGGAAGCGCCGGACGGACTGCGCCTTCTGTTCGAGGTTCGGGCCGCCGGACTGCGGCAGGGCGGCGAGGTCTGTTTCCCCGGCGGACGGGCGGAACAGGACGAATCCGCCTTGGACTGCGCCCTGCGGGAGACCCGGGAGGAGCTGTCCATTCCCCGGGAGGAGATCCGCGTGCTGGGGATGACGGACTATCTGCTCCACCAGCGGGGCTTTCTCCTCCAGCCGGTGGTGGGACTGGTGTCCCCCGCCGGGATGGCCGCCCTGTCCCCCTCCCCCGCCGAGGTGGCGGAGGTCTTCACCGTGCCCGCGGACTTCTTCCGGGACACGGAACCGTCCCTGTACCGCTACGGCTTGACCCCCAACATCCCGCCGGATTTCCCCTACGATGCCATCGGCATCGGGCCGGACTATCACTGGGGTGCCGGTGAGGTGGAGGTGCCGGTGTGGCGCTATGAGGAGCACGTCATCTGGGGCATGACCGCCCGCATCCTGCGGGACATGCTGGGGCAGATGGAATGATCCCCCATATCGATCCTTCTATTCCGGAAGAAGGCCGCACATGAAAACAACACGCCCGCCGGTCCCCCGGCGGGCGTGTCTCTGTTCAGTTCCCAAATTCCAGACGCCGCAGGCCGTCCAGATCCGACGGCTCCATGGGGGCGTAGTCCGCCGCGCCGATTGCCGCCCGCGCCGTCTCCGGACTGTCGAAAGCATTCTCCAACGCCGATGCCAGGGCGGTCCGGAATCGCGCCGTTTGCAGTTCCGTCCGCTCCGGCGTCACCGCCGCTACCCAGGTGAACAGCGGCTCCGTCTCCCCGATGCTCTGTCCATCCGCCGCCATCTCCTCCGGCAGGGGAAACAGGTCGATCTCCTCCTCTGACGCGGCCCGCAGCAGCGTCTCCCAATCATCGTAAATGGTGACGTCGGACAGATCCGCCACGCCGTCTCCCTCGTACCGGTCCTCCAGCCACAGCTCCAGGCACCGGTATCCCCCATCGGAGTCCTCCGCCAGCACGCCCCACCGTGCCCGGTCCAGCTCCGTCCAGGTGAGGTCCCGTCGCTCCGCCTGCTTGGCCAGCTGTGCGCCGTAGTCCGACGGTCCGGCGCAGATCTCCACCCGGAGGGACTCTCCCAGAACAGGCACGGCGTCCCGGCTGAGACGGACGAAGTCCGATGCCGGCAGGAACGCCAGATCCACGCCGCCGTCCTCCAGAGCCTGAATGGTGGCGGCGTGGGAGGTTCCGAAGGTGACGGACAGTTCCTCTACCTCCACCCTCTCCGGCGCCAGCAGCTCCGGCAGGGCCGCCATGGCCTTCCGGGCGGCGGCGGTGTCCAGATCCCTGGGCAGCTCCACCGCCAGGGTGTCCAGTTTCAGGATCGTCTCCTCCTGTGAGGAAGACACAGCCGGTTCCGGCGTCTTCCGCCGTCCGCAGGCGGACAGCAGGCACAGCGTCAGGACGAGGACTGCGGCGAGGGTGCGTTTGTTCATAGAACTCCTCTTTTCTCTCAAAAACGCCATTGGCGGTGGACAGGTCCGGTATCTTCTGCTAAAATAAGGGTGCGGTTTTCCATGCCGGGACAGCGCCGTCCTTTTCCGGAGGGCTGTCCGGCAGGCATTATTTTATCACCTGTCCCGGTCCGGCACAAGGCCGGGCGGAAAAGGAGCGAGAAGGTCATGTATACACTGTCTGAAAACTGTCCCATCAATGAGGTCTGCGTCCAGGGCGGCAAGGGTCTCACCAAGCTGAAGGAACTGGCCACGCCGGAGCAGATGTACAACCACGTCCGGCTGTTCAAGCACATCACGCTGAATCCCGGCTGCTCCATCGGCTATCACACCCATGAGCACGAGACGGAGTTCTACTACATCCTCAAGGGCGAGGCCCTGTTCAGCGACAACGGCAAGGAGGTCATCCTCCACGCCGGCGATGTCGCCGCCACCGGCTACGGTGAGGGCCACAGCCTGGAGAACCAGTCCCAGGAGTCCATGGAGCTCATCGCCCTCATCGTCACGGAGTAAGCTGCCGCTGAGGAACCGCGCGCCATCCGCCGTTTGCAAAAACGGCGGATTTTTTCTATTCTTTCGAAAGATTTTTCGTTCCCCATTCGTATCCCTTATGAGAGCGACAGAGCGGGAGGCGCCGAACATGGCCCGGCCCCTCTCCTTTGGCCATGGCTCTCGAAGGAGCTGATGATTTTGTACGAAAATGAGCGAGCCCGGGAGTTGGTGGACCGGTATGCCGACACCATCCTCCGTCTGAGCTATACCTATCTGAAAAACACCCACGACGCCCAGAACATCTGTCAGGACGTGCTGGTGAAACTGCTGACGGAGCCCCGGACCTTTGAAAGCCCCGACCATGAGCGGGCCTGGGTCCTTCGGGTCACCGCCAACGCCTGCAAGGACCTGCTGAAAAGTGCCTGGCGGAAGCGCACCTGCGGTCTGGACGAGTCTCTTGAGGTCCCCGCCCCGGAGACGGAGGACGGCACCGTCCTGGCGGCGGTGAACGCCCTGCCGCCCCGGTACCGGGCGGTGATCTACCTCTATTACTATGAGAGCTACCAAGCGGCAGAGATTGGGCAGATCCTGGGCATCCCCACCACCACCGTCCACACCCGGCTGGCCCGTGGCCGGGAGCGGCTGAAACTGGAATTGGGAGGAACGGAATATGGACAGCAGACAGTTTGAATACCGGCAGGACCTGGACGCCCTGCATTTTACGGAAGAACAGAAATCCCTGCTGGCGGAGCGGGTCTCCGCCGCGGTGAAACAGGCCGTCCCCCGGCGGCGCCATCCCGTCCGGCGGATCGTCGTTCTGGCTGCTGCGGCGGCCATGGCACTGATAGTGGGCGCCGGAGCCGCCGGAGGGCTGGGCACTGTGTCGGAGATCTTCGCCCCCATCTTCGGCGGCTCCGTAGCCCAGACGGAGGTCATCAACAAGATCGGACGGCCCGTCGGCGCGTCCGATACGGACAGCGGCGTCACTATCACCGCCGACGCCATCATCGGCGACAAGTACAACGCCTGCGTCGTCTTCACCATCCGCCGGGACGACGGCACGACCCTGCTGCCGGAGGGCGTTGACGCCCGGAATCTGCTGATGGGCGGCTTCGGCGGCGTGACGGTGAACACCCCGGGCGGAAGCCACGGCAGCGCCTGGTTCCTGGCAGACCCCGCCGATCCCGCCGCCGTACAGCTGGTGGAGGCCCTCTCCTCTGACCGGCCGATGACCGGCAGCACAGCCGCCGCGGAGTTTGAGGACCTGTGCCGCTGGGATGACGTCAGCGGCGAGGCTGTCCCTGTGGCGGAGGGACACTGGAAGTTCCGGTTCCGCATGGACTACGAAGATTCCTCCGTCACCCTGGGCGGCGGTGAAACCTTTGAACAGGGCAGCATGACCTTCACCATTGACGAGATCACCGTCTCCCCTGTGGCGGTGCAGGTATCCTATGTTGTGGACAGCGAAGTTCAGTGGAGCAACGCCCCCAGTGGCCGGGAGGACCCGGCGGACGCCCGCCAGGTGGAGCGGTATCTGGAGAATGTGGAGATCCTGCTGACCAAAACCGACGGTACAGTCATCGACCTGTCCTCCTCCGGCGGCAGTATCAAACCGGAGAACGGCGTCACTGTCTGCACCAAGGGCAGCGTGATGGAGGAAATTATCCCCCTGGAGGAGTTGGCCAGCATCTCCGTAGGCGGCGTGGTGTACGATATCCCGCAGACATAGGGGATACATGTATGACAGGAGGCCCGGCCAATGGCCGAGCCTCCTGTGTTTTATTCCGCGCTCACTGTTTCCGCCCCGGCGGGCGTGAAAGCCGGGCCATGCTGCCACGCCGGGAGATGGGCCTCCCGCAGCGGCGACAGTGCCGCGCCGATGAGCGCCATATGCACCATCGTGTTGAGATTTCCCACCAGCAGCGGAAATGTGGCGGACCACAGCACAAATCCCAGATTCGTCGCCGCCGCCATAGCCGCCTCCAGCCCCACGGACGCCGCCACCGCCAGAACCATGGCGCGGCCCATGGGGTCCTTCAGCCGCATACCCCGGCGGAGCAGCCAGACTACCAGCAGGGCTGTGGCGGCCATCAGCAGCAGGAAGGGCAGCCAGCCCAGCTTGTGGATCGCGGTGGTGAGCAGGAAGCTCCTTCCCCCCTCCGGCACGATCTGTTCATAGGGATAGCCGCTGTAGACGGGGCCCATGGTCCCCTCGCCCAGCCATCGGGCCCCGGCCAACGCCCGCCGGACCATCATGGCCTGATAGCCGCTGCCCATCGGGTCCAGCTCCGGGTGGAGCGCCATCAGCAGGCGGCTCCGGCCAAACCCCATCCAGACAAGTCCCGCCACGGCAAAGACCAGGAGCATCGCCGTGCCGCAGACCAGTGTCAAAGCCTGTTTTTTCGCCACCCCGTACCAGTCATGACAGACGGCCATGCACAGCAGGAGAAGGCCTACTGCCATCAGCCGCACGCCGCCCCAGACGGTGGGGGCCATCAGGGCCAGAGCCGTCAGCGGCACGCCGCCCAGCAGGGACGCCGCCAGTCCCGTCCAGCCCATCCCCCGCCAGGCACAGAGCCACAGGGCGTATGTCAGGGGATAGAACTCCACCAGATACCGGGTGTAATAGGACGCGCCATTCACATTAGGCGACAGCGCCAGCGAGCAGGCGGACAGCAGAAGGATGCCGATGTACACCGCCCTTCCGTGACGGCAGAGGGTAGTATAATCCCCAAAATACGCTGCCAGCAGGCAGACTGTCCCCAGGCACAGGGCCCCCGCCGTCCGGAGGGGATCGCTCCCGTCCCAGCGCCAGCCCGCCGTCAGCCACACCCGCAGGAAGCCTCCGGCGAGGGCCAGGGCCACGGTCAGGGCCAGCAGTCCCCACTGGGGTGCGGGCCGGTGCAGGCCGTCCAGGGCCGCGCCGGTCTCCGCCGGGTCCCCCATCTGCCGGACGGTCTCCGCCGCGGCGTCCTCCTCCGTCATCCCCGCCGCCCGGCAGTCCTCCAGCTGCTCCAGCAGATGCTCCCGCAGTTCCTCCCGCAGGGCGGGACGGGCCCGTCTCCAGCGGACATGGGCCAGGACCTGTTCCAGATAGTCCGTCAGCTTGTCAGGCAAGGCAGGTCCCTCCCCTCAGCACCCGGTCCACCGCGCCGGAGAAGGTCCGCCACTCCGTCTCCTTCTCCGCCAGGGCATCCCGTCCCGCATCCGTCAGGTGATAGTATTTCCGGGGCCGTCCGCCCTGGCTCTCCTCCACCCACGAAGTCACCAGTCCCTTTTCCTCCAGCCCGTGGAGCAGGGGATACAGTGTCCCTGCCTTCAGGTCAAAGGTGTGGTCGGACCGGCGGCGCAGTTCCTCGATCATCTCGTAGCCGTACAGGTCCTCCCCTTCCAGCAGCTTCAGCAGCAGCATCCCCGTGCTGCCTGCCAGCAGGCTCTTGTCCACCATATTATATCGTCTCCCCATATATCGAATATCTATATATTAGTTAAAAGCACTTCAAAAGTCAATCCCCTTTTCTTTTTTTGCCGCCTGTGGTAAACTAATCGTAATTCTGTGAAAAGCTGAGGTCTTCTCCATGCAAATCGGTTCCGTCACCATCGACTCCAAGCTGGCCCTGGCCCCCATGGCCGGAGTCACCGACGCCGCCTTTCGGCAGATCTGCTCCGAGCTGGGGGCGGGCTATACCTATACCGAGCTGATCTCCTCCAAGGCCCTGGTGTATCAGGATAAGAAGACCCGGACGCTGCTGATGCCCTTCCCCGGCGAGCATCCCTTCGCCGTCCAGATCTTCGGCAGCGACCCGGTGTGCATGGCGGAGGCGTCTCAGATCGCCGTGGAGCTGTCCGGCGCCGACGTGCTGGACATCAACATGGGCTGTCCCATGGGGAAGATCGTCAACAACGGCGACGGCTCCGCCCTGATGAAGGCCCCGGAAAAGGCCGCTCGCATCGTGGAGGCGGTGGTAAAGGCCTGTCCCGTGCCGGTGACGGTCAAGTTCCGCCGGGGCTGGGACATGGGGCACTGCAACTGTGTGGAGTTCGCACAGATGTTGGAGCAGGCAGGGGTCTCCGCCGTGGCGGTCCACGGCCGCACCCGGGCCCAGATGTACGGCGGCGCCGCCGACTGGAACTGCATCCGGGCGGTGAAGGAGGCGGTCCATGTGCCGGTCATCGCCAACGGGGACATCTTCCGCCCGGAGGACGCCGCCCGCATTTTGCAGCACACCAAGGCCGACATGGCCATGATCGGACGGGGCTGCTTCGGCAATCCGTGGCTGTTCCAGCAGGCGAAGGCCGTGCTGGAGGGCCGTCCCGTGCCGCCGCTGCCGCCGCTGAAGGAGCGGTGCGACACCGCCGTCCGGCAGATCGAGCTGGCGGTCCAACAGCACGGCGAGCGGGTGGCGGTGCTGGAGGCCCGGAAGCAGTACTGCTGGTATCTCAAGGGCGTGCCCCACGCCGGATACTACAAGGAACAGATCGTGAAGATGAACACCCTGGAGGACGTCTACGCCGTCACCAGGGGCATCCAGCGGGACCTGACATAAGAAACGGGAGGTCGTTATGAAATCACCGCCCAGCGTATCCCCGGAACAGGAGCGGGCCTGGATCGACGCCGCCAGAGGCGGCAGCCAGGACGCCTTTGAAGCTCTGGTCCATCTGTATGAGAAAAAAGTTTTCGCCCTCACCAGCCGTCTGTGCGGCAATCCGGAGGACGCCCGTGAAGCGGCCCAGGAGGCGTTTCTGGCGGCGTGGCAGGGCCTGCCCTTCTTCCGGGGGGACGCCAGCTTCTCCACATGGCTGTACCGTCTCACCAGCAACGCCTGCATGGATCTGCTGCGCCGGGAACAGCGCCGGACCTCCGCCGCCGGTCCCTCCCTGGACGACGAGGAGATCAACATCGACGTCCCCTCGCCCATGGAGAGTCCCCAGGAGGCGGCGGAGCGCCGGGAGCTGCGGGCGGCCATCGAGGCGGGGCTTCAGTCCCTGCCGCCGGACTACCGGGCGGTGCTGATTCTCCGGGAACTGCACCAGCTGACCTACGACGAGATCGCCCAAACGGTGGACGCCGATCTGGGCACGGTGAAGTCCCGCATCAGCCGGGGCCGGAAACTGCTTCGAAAATTTCTGCTGGAGACCGGGAACTTTTCCCCGCCCCGGCCGTCTAAAGAGACAGGAAAGGAGGGCAGCCAATGAAATACTGTGCGGAATACGGCGCCCTTCTGGACGCCTTTGTGGACGGAGAGCTGTCCCCTGACGACAGCGCCCGCGTCCGGGAGCATCTGAAGACCTGCGGCGGCTGCCGGTCCTATGTGGACGCCGCCCTGGCCATCCGGGACGCCTTTCCCGACGAGAACGACACAGAGGTCCCGGAGGACTTCGCCGCCGTGGTCATGACGGCCATCAGCTCCGGCGCAGCCCCCCGGGAGACGGTGCCGCCACGGACTGAGCCTGAAACTGAACCGTCCCAGACGCCTGCCCGGCGCAGGGGCTGGAAAAAGATCCTGCTGCCGCTGGCAGCCTGCTTCGCCGTGGCCGTGCTGGTCCGGGGCATCCCCTTGGGCGGCGCTTCCAGCGGGTCCGCCGCCTCCCCCAGCGCCGCCATGGACACCGCGGCAGCGACGGCTGCGCCCCCCGCCGGCGCGGAGGCCGAAAGTCCGGCGGCTTACGCCGGAGCGGCGCAGGAGTCCGCCCTGGACGCCCAGGAGGCCGCTCCCGCCGCCGGAGAACCGGAAGTGGGGGTGGAAGAGCGCGCCGCGGCCACGGAGAAGAACGTCTTCTACACCGCTTCCCAGTCTGCCGGCAGTGCGGAGACTTCGGACAGCGGCGCTCCAACGGAGGACACAGCAAACGGCGCCGCTCCCACCGCGGGCGCGGAGACCGTTGCCCCCGCCGCAGCCGGCGGCACCTTTGCAGCGGCCAGCGCGGAGAGCAGCAGTGGCCGGTCCGTCTCCGTGACGCTGAACGCAGAGCAGCGGAAGGCCCTCGGCAACCTGCTGGAGCGCTTCGTTCTGACAGAGGCGGGCCCCCCCGCCGTCTACCGGCTGACAGAGACGCAGCTCCATGACTTTCTGGCGGAGCTGGAGCGGCTGGACATTGCCGCCACGGTGACGGAGCCGTCCGACGGCAAGGCGTCCGGCGGAGGCCTGCTCTACGTCTCCCCGGCGGATTAACGGGGAAATGTCCTTTCAGAGGGAATCGCGTTTTGCGCGATTCCCTCTTTACTTTCCCCGCCGCCTGTGTTAAACTGATTCTCGACAGGTTTCCACACCCTGTCCAAGCGCCGCTGCGCGGCGTTCGTTCGGCAAAATGGACATTTGCCGTTCTCTAAACAAAAAATGGAGGCTGCGCGGGCCTTTTCCCGTGCTCTTTTGCTGTGCGTCACAGGGCCTCCGAATTTTCAGAAGGAGGTCTTTTTTCATGTCCAAATCCCGTTTCACCGTCCAGCAGCTGGCGCTGGCCGGCGTCATCGCCGCACTGTACGCGGTGATGTCCTACTTCGCTTCCATCTTCGGCGTGGCCTACGGCCCCATCCAGTGCCGGTTCTCCGAGGCGCTGTGCATCCTGCCCTTCTTCCTCCCCGCCGCCACGCCGGGACTGTTCATTGGATGTCTGGCGGCCAATCTGCTGAGCCCCTACGGCGCGCTGGACGTCATCTTCGGCTCCCTGGCCACGCTGCTGGCGGCGCTGTGGACCCAGCACACCCGCCGCAAGTGGCTGGCGCCCCTGCCGCCGGTGATCTGCAACATGGTGCTGGTGGGCGGCCTTATCGCCTTCTACGAGACGGGCTTCTCCGGCGCCTTCTGGGCTGCTTTCGCCTACAACGCCGTCACCGTGGGCATCGGCGAGGCCATCGCCTGCTATGTGCTGGGCGGACTGCTGCTGCGCTATCTGCCCCAGATCACCTCCCTGCGGAAGCATCTCACTCTGCGGGAGAGTATGTAAGAAATTCTGCCGCATAGAAAAGCCGCCGGAGGCCTTTTGGCCCCCGGCGGCTTTCCGCACCCTCAGTGCAGGTCGGACATGAGGTTGTCCAGCGTGTGGTCCACGGCGACACCCATTTTTTGGATCCGTTTTCCCACCTGGGTCTTCATGGGCCGCTGTCCTCTGGTCACTATCATGCCCACGGTCATGCCGGCCATCACGCCGGCGCCCATTCCGAACCAAAATCCAGTTCCTTTTTTCATCTTCAGTCACTCCTTTATCGGCCTGACGGTAGTATTGACGGAAACGCCGGAAAAAAACAAGGAGGAATTTGGTTTGCCAAACAGCGCTGTGCTCTATATAATAGAGTCATAAAATCAAAACAATATTGGAGATGCTTTTATGACGAGGATCTATCTCATCCGCCACGCCGAGGCGGAGGGCAATCTGTACCGCATCGCCCAGGGGCAGTACGACAGCCTGGTGACGGATCGGGGCATGCGGCAGATCGCGGCTCTGGAAAAACGGTTTGAGGGCGTCGGGATCGACGCCGTGTACAGCAGCGACCTCTACCGCACCTGCGTGACCGCGGGGGCGCTGTACATCCCCCGGCGGCTGCCCCTCCACCGGATGCCTGCCCTCCGGGAGATCTGCGTGGGCGAGTGGGAGCAGAAGACCTGGGGCGAGATCGCCCGGCGGTGGCCGGAGGAAATGGTGCTGTTCAACACCCGCCTGGACCTGTGGTCCGCCGAGGGTGCGGAGACGGCGGAGCAGGTCCGGGACCGGATGCTGTCCGCCCTGTGGGAGATCACGGCGGCCAACGACGGCAAGACCGTGGCGCTGTTCTCCCACGGCTGCGCCATCCGCATTCTGCTGGCCACCATCCAGGGCTACTCCATCGCCCAGGTGGGCGAGACGCCCCTTGGCACCAACACGGCGGTGTCCCTGGTGGAATCCGACGGTGACGGCTGGCGAGTGGTGTTCCGGGACGACGCCTCCCATCTGACCGGCGATCTGACCCGGAAGCGGGGCGGCCCCCGTCCTCTGGATCCGGGTCTCATTTTCACTGCTCTGTCCGACGCCGGACAAGCTGACCGTCTCCGGGCCTTTGCTGGGGAAAACGGTCTGGATCCGGAGCCGCTGATCCGGGACAATGCCAGCCGTCCGGTGTTTCTAGGAGAACTGGACGGTGCCGTGGTGGGCGCGCTCCAGCTGGACGAACCGCGGGAGGCGGAGAGGAAGCGCGGCTGGATCACCCTGTGCCATATCGCGGCGGGCCGCCGGAAGCACGGCTACGGCGTCCAACTGCTGGGCCAGGCGGTGGCCCACTACCGCCCGCTGGGCCGGGAGGCCCTGTGCGCCGCCGTGTCCGGAGACGACGGGGACGCCCTGCTCTTTTGCGGGGAGTACGGCTTCCATCCCACCGGCGAGGTGACGCCGGAGGGGCTGCGGGTGCTGGAGAAGGACATTGCTTTCCATCCTCTGAAAAGTTTTTCTTGACAAACTCTCTGAAAGCACTTAAAATACCTTACACATTGCAGATTACGGCATTTTCCCCGAAAATTGGAAACATAAAGGGAGTAGCCTGCGCGCCGGCCACGTCCGGTGCGTGACGCGTCTTCGTCATCACGGCGGCTGGAACAGCCGTCCGGAGCGCGTCGAACAGCGGCGAGACTTTATTGTACGCAGGAACGGCACCGTATAGTTGGTGGTCCCCTGCATACAATAAAGTCCCGCCGTACTTTTTTGAGAGGACAGGATACGTATGGACATTTTTTGGACAGTCCTTCTGTTTTTGCTGGGACTGGTGCTGATCGTCAAGGGCGGCGATTGGTTCCTGGACGGCGCCGTCTGGATCGCCGAGACCACCGGCGTGCCCCGGTTCATCATCGGCGCCACCGTGGTGTCCCTGGCCACCACCCTGCCGGAGTTGACGGTGTCCGCCACCGGCGTTATGAAGGGCGAGGTGGATCTGGCGGTGGGCAACGCCGTGGGCTCCGTCACCGCCAATCTGGGCCTGATCCTGGGCATCTCCATCGTCTGCATTCCCGCCGTGGTCAGCAAGAAGCAGTTCAATCTCAAGGCCGTCCTCATGGCGCTGGCGGCGGGATTGCTGCTGGTACTGTGCCGGGGCGGTGTACTGCCTGTGGCCCCCAGCCTGCTGCTGTTCGTCATCTTCGCCCTGTATCTGTGGAACAACATCCAGGACGCCCGCACCAGCATGGCCGATCACCAGGAACACCACGGAAAGCACCGGGTCTCCCGGCGGCAGATGGCCCTGAAGCTGTTCCTGTTCGCCATCGGCATCGCCGCCATCGTCAGCGGTTCCCAACTCCTCATCACCTACGGCAGCGAGCTGGCGCTGCTGCTGGGTGTGCCCTCCAGCATCATCGGCGTCACGCTGGTGGCGGTGGGCACCTCCCTGCCGGAGCTGGTGACCACCGTGACGGCCATCATTAAGAAAGAGGCGTCCATGTCCGTGGGCAACATCATCGGCGCTAATGTCATCGACCTGACGCTGATCCTGCCCGTCTGCTCCATGCTCTCCGGCGGCACCCTCTCCATCGCCGCCCAGACCACCGCCCTGGACCTGCCGGTGTGCCTGCTGCTGTGTCTGGTGTCCGTCCTGCCGCCGCTGCTGAAGGGACGATTTTACCGCTGGCAGGGTGTGCTGATGCTGGTCCTGTACGCCGCCTATATGGTAGTGCTGGTGGCTTGAAAACATATGATCCTTGAACGGCGTGGATGTCCAAAGGCATCCTCGCCGTTGCCTTTTTCCGGGGGCTGTGGTAAAATCCCGATAAAAGCCGCGGAATATCGGGCTGCTTTTGTGCAATCCAGAGATTTTTATTTGATATCGAACTATCACTTTACTTTGTTATCAAATTGAAGTATCCTATGCATAGGAACAACCGTGCAGTTTTGTCATCTCTATTGTCAAGCGAGGGGTTTCCAATGGAACTTGATCTGAATATTCTCAAGCCTCAGGAGCAGGCCGCCCTGCGGCTGCGGTTTTTGTACGAGGGCGCGGGCTACCGCAAATACCACATGGGCCGGTTCGAGGAATACGGCCTGTATCAGGAGAACCGGCGGTTTCTCTCCAGCGAGCAGGTCATCACCTTCACGGACCTGGACGGCCGTCTGCTGGCCCTGAAGCCGGACGTGACGCTGTCCATTGCCAAGAACGCCCAGCCGGGTCCGGCGGAGTGCCTGCGGTACTACTATTCCGAAAACGTCTACCGCCCCAATCTGGAGAGCCACACCTTCCAGGAGATCAGCCAGATGGGCGTGGAGTGCGTGGGCACCGTGGACCAGGACGCCGTGGAGCAGGTGGTGTCCCTGGCGGCGGACACCCTGGCGGCCATGGGCGCGGACCACGCCCTGGAGCTGAGCCACATGGGCTTCGTCACCGGTCTGCTGGATGCGGTGGGGGCCCCCGCCGCCATCCGGCCCCAGCTGCTGGTGTGCGTCCGGGACAAGAACGCCCACGATTTGCAGGAGATCGCCGGAAAGGCGGGGCTGTCCCGCCAGGGCATCGACGCCCTGCGGCGGCTGACAAGCCTGTCCGGCGAGTGGCGGACGGTGCTGGCTGCGGCGGAGCCTCTGGCCCTGAATGCTGCCATGGGAGATGCACTGACGGAGCTGCGGGCCGTCTGCGAGGCGCTGGAGGCCAAGTGCAAGGCGAACGCTCTGACCCTGGACCTGTCCCTGGTGAACGACATTGCCTACTACAATGGTCTGGTGATCCAGGGCTATCTGGCGGGGCTGCCCCGCCCCGTGCTGCGGGGCGGACGGTACGACCCCCTGCTGGAGCAGTTTACCCCCGGCGCCCGGGCCATCGGCTTCGGCGTGTATCTGGACGAGATGGAGCGCCTCAGCGCCCCGGCGGCTCCGGTGGAATCCGGCGCCCCGGCGGAGAAGGTGATGCTGAACGTGGCGCTGCCCAAGGGCCGTCTGGGCGACAAGGTGTACAATCTGCTGGCGGGCGTGGGCTACGGCTGTCCCGAGAACTACGCCGACACCCGGAAGCTGGTGGTGGAGAACCGGGAGGCGGGCATCCGCTACTTCCTGGTGAAGCCCAGCGACGTGGCCATCTACGTGGAACACGGCGCGGCGGACATCGGCATCGTGGGAAAGGACATTCTGGCGGAGTCCGGCGCCGACGTGTACGAGCTGCTGGACACGGGTCTGGGCAAGTGCCGGATGTGCGTGGCCGGACCCAAGGACTTTGAGGACGATCCCGGCCGCACTCTGCGGGTGGCCACCAAGTTCACCAACATCGCCAAGAGCTACTACGCCGCCCAGGGGCGGGACATCGACATCATCCATCTCAACGGCTCCATCGAGCTGGCTCCCATTCTGGGACTCAGCGACGTCATCGTGGACATTGTGGAGACCGGCACCACCCTGCGGGAGAACGATTTGAAGGTCGTGACGGAGTTCATGCCCATCTCCGCCCGGCTCATTGCCAACCGGGGCAGCTATCAGTTCAAGCGCCGGGAAATCGACACCCTCCTGGGCAAGCTGGCGGAGGTGATCGGAAAATGATCCGTATTCTGGATTTCAACGTCCTCCGTCCCCAGGATATCCTGAACCGGGACATCCGGGCGGAGGAGGACGTCAGCGCCGCCGTGGACGCCATTCTGGCGGACGTGCGGCAGAATGGCGACGCCGCGCTGCGGCGGTACGCGGAGAAGTTCAACGGCGCGGCGCTGGACCGTCCGGAGGTCACGCCGGGGGAATGGGACGCAGCGGTGGATTCCGTGGACCCGGACTTTCTGGAGACGCTTCGGCAGGCTGCGGACAACATCCGGGCCTTCCATGAAAAGCAGGTCCATGAAAACTTCGTCCTCACCCGGCCTGACGGCGTGCTGATGGGCCAGCGGTACACCCCCATCGAGAAGGTGGGCATCTGCATCCCCGGCAGCCCCGTCACCTTCCCCTCCTCTGTTCTGATGAACGCCATCCCCGCCAGCATCGCCGGGGTGACGGACATCATCATGGTGACGCCGCCGGACAAAAACGGCGCCATCAGCGCCGAGGCGCTGGCGGCGGCCCGTCTGGCGGGCGTGACCCGGGTGTTCAAAATGGGCGGAGCCCAGGCGGTGGCCGCCCTGGCCTACGGCACGGAGACCGTGCCCAGGGTAGATAAGATCGTGGGGCCCGGCGGCGTCTTCGTGGCCACCGCCAAGCGGAAGGTCTTCGGCACCGTGGCCATTGACATGATCGCGGGTCCCAGCGAGATTTTAGTGGTGGCGGACGGCAAGTCCGACCCCCGGTGGGTGGCAGCGGACCTGCTGTCCCAGGCGGAACACGACGTGCTGTCCTCCGCCGTGCTGGTGACGGACAGCCGTCCCCTGGCCGAGACCGTTCAGGCGGAGCTGGAGGTCCAGTTGGCCCAGCTTCCCCGGGAGGATGTGGCCCGTCAGTCCATCGACACCAACGGCCGCATCATCGTCACCGACGATTTGGACAAGGCGGTGGAGGCCGTCAACATCATCGCGCCGGAGCATCTGGAGCTGTGCGTGGACGAACCCTTCACCCTGCTGGGCAAGGTGAAGAACGCCGGCAGCATTTTCCTGGGCCGCCGGGCGTCGGAGGCTCTGGGAGACTACTTTGCCGGTCCCAACCACACCCTGCCCACCTCCGGCACCGCCCGGTTCTCCAGTCCCCTCAGCGTGGATGATTTCGTGAAGAAGTCCAGCTTTCTCTACTACAGTGAGGAGGCTTTGCAAAAAGCCGCGCCCCGGGTGGCGGATTTTGCGGAGCGGGAGGGCCTCCACGCCCACGCCCGCAGCGTCACCATCCGGACGGAAACACAAGGAAAGTGAGGTACGCGCCATGAGTCGCTTTTTATCCCCTGAGTCTGCCGCCCTGGAGCCCTATACCCCCGGCGAGCAGCCCCAGAATATCCCCTATAACAAGCTGAACACCAACGAGAGCCCCTTCCCCCCCTCCCCCAAGGTCCTGAAGGCCCTGTCCCGGGCGGAGATGCTGAAACTGAACCTATACTCCGATCCCACCTGCGCCCGGCTGTGCGGCGCCGTGGCGAAACGGTATGAGCTGCGGACGGAGCAGGTGGCCGTGGGCAACGGCTCCGACGAGCTGCTGAGCTTCGCCTTCCGGGCCTTCTGCGGCACCGGCAAGGGCTGCGCCTTCCCGGACATCACCTACGGCTTCTATCAGGTCTGGGCCCAGTACTACGGGCTGGACGCCACGGTCATCCCCCTGCGGGAGGACTTCACCATCGCCGTGGACGACTACATGGACTATCCCGGCACCATCTTCCTGGCCAATCCCAACGCCCTCACCGGCATCGCCCTGCCCCGGACGGAGATCCAGCGGCTGCTGGAGGCCAACCCGGACCGGGTCGTAGTGGTAGACGAGGCCTACGTGGACTTCGGCGGCGAGAGCTGCGTCCCCCTGCTGTTCCGGTATGACAATCTGCTGATCATCCAGACCATGTCCAAGAGCCGCTCCCTGGCCGGCGGGCGCATCGGCTTTGCCCTGGGCAGCCCGGACCTCATCGCCGACATCAACCGGGTGAAGTACAGCTTCAACCCCTACAACGTCAACCGGCTCAGCATCGTGGCCGGCGCGGCGGCCATGGAGGACGAGCCCTACTTCCAGCAGTGTACCGCCGCCATTCAGAAGAACCGGGCGTGGACGGTGCGGGAGCTGACGGCCCTGGGCTTCACTGTTCTGCCCTCGGAGGCCAACTTCATCTTCGCCAAGTCGGATAAAATTCCCGGCGGCGAGCTGTACCGGAAGCTGAAGGAGAGCGGCATTCTGGTGCGCCACTTCGACGCGCCGGAGCGCATCACGGACTACTGCCGCATCACCATCGGGTCCCTGGAGCAGATGGTGGAGCTGGTGGATGAGATCACCCGTCTGCTGGAGGAGGTTTGACCATGCGGAACGCGGAGATCCGGCGGGACACCGCCGAGACCCGGATCGTCCTGTCTCTGGACCTGGACGGCACCGGAAAGAGCGCCATCGACACCGGCTGCGGCTTTCTGAATCATATGCTGACCCTGCTGGCCCGCCACGGGGACTTCGATCTCACCGTCACCTGTCACGG